>Ga0214919_10001030_pt1 | contig 46984 bp, 44 predicted proteins | sample LL1503_MetaG_FD_177994 | JGI IMG/M metagenome (GOLD analysis project Ga0214919, IMG submission 177994) | Freshwater microbial communities from Lake Lanier, Atlanta, Georgia, United States - LL-1503 | ecosystem: Environmental > Aquatic > Freshwater > Lake | place: USA: Georgia | collected...
AAAACACCGATGAAATTATTCCCAGTATTGACCGGCGCAACTTTAATTCTTGCCGCCACTGTGAGCTTTGCAGCAGCGAGCACTTCTTATGCTACACAAGATCAAAAACTCGGTTACACCTTAGGTTATGACATGGGTAAAGGCTTAAAAGAGCAAGGCGTTAGCGTTGATATTACTGCGTTCAATGCAGGTTACTCAGCGGCTAATTCCAATGCGACACCCGCTTTGACTCAAGATCAAATGAAAGCTGCGACTGATCAATATCGCCAAGTAGTGATGGCTAGCATGAAGAAACAACAAGCCGCGCAGCAAGCAAAAATAGATGCAGAAGCGACAACGAATGCGACCGCAAGCCAAGCTTTTATGACTAAAATTTCTAAGAAAGATGGCGTCATGAAATTATCTGATGGTGTTTATTATACAGTCCTCACTGCTGGTAAAGGCCCTATGCCTAAAGCGTCTGACACAGTGACTGTGAACTACGAAGGCTCTTTAATGAACGGCAAAGTATTTGATAGCTCTTATGCTCGTCATACCCCAGCCTCTATTCCATTGAATGCCGTGATTCCAGGTTGGTCAGCTGCTTTAACTCATATGCCTGTTGGTTCTACTTGGACGATTTATTTGTCCCCAGAGCAAGCTTATGGTAAATACGCACCTGCTGTGATTGGACCTAACCAAGCGTTGGTTTTCAAAGTTGAGTTGATCAAAATTGATGCACCAGCTGCACCAGCTGCACCAGCCAAATAAATAAATTTATATTTTTAGGTTTGGATTTGGATTAAAAAACGCCAGGGCTTTAAATTTTAGAGCCTTGGTTTTTTGTTTTAACTAGTTTGTTTTTTTTATTTTTTTATTTTATTTAAGAGGGATAGGTCATGAAACTCAGTACAGCATTGGTCTCAATGGTCATTGTCGGCGCTATTTGTATCGGTGGCACTGCTTTTTATTTTCAGAAGCAAAATGGAAATTTAAATTCAGCAAGTTCTGCGACAAGCGTTAATTATGCAGTGGCTGCTAAAAATTTAATTGCTAAAGCAACAGGCGGACGAGCTGTTGTTTTACAGACTTTTACAGATGGGCCATTTCAAGGGTTTATTTTGAAAGGCACTGAAGCGAATTCTCCTGAAGGGATTTTATTTACAGATCAAACTGGCCAATATTTAATCAGCGGTAACTTAATGGATAGTCAATTAAAAAGCCTGACCCAAAAAGCCTTTGATCAATACATTAGTCCTGGAAAAGCAAAAGCGGCTTGGGCTACTGTGAATACAGTGAGTTATGTTTCTATGGGTTCTGATAGCGCACCCCATAAACTATATGTTGTCGCCGATCCTAATTGCGTGTTTTGTCATCAGTTCTATGAGAATTCAAAATCGTATGTTGACTCGGGTCAATTACAAATTAGATGGATCCTAGGGGCATTCTTGAAAGACTCGAGTAAGGGCCGTACGGCGGCTATTTTATCGGCTAAAGATCCAGCTGCTGCTTTTGTTCAAAATGAAAAAGGATTTATAGACGCCAGTGAAGAAGGTGGTATTGCGCCTTTAAGTAATATTCCTCCTGCGATTACTGCAGAGATCAAAGCCAATATGGATTTCATGATTAAAAATCAATTTATGCAAACGCCGACTTTGATTTATCAAAATGAAAGCGGAACACCCATGATGTACACCGGTCTTCCTGATACCGCTCAGTTTAAAGCGCTCATGAACTCAATGGGATCTAGTTTCTAATCATGCTCTTACTTTTATATGCAATTATTTTGGCTGTTTTTTGGCTTCGGGCAGTGTTCTGGATGACACCAGAACGCTATCCGAGCGCTCAGCCTGTAGCTATTCACAATTTTAGAAAAAAGCTATTAGATAATTACAAGCTCTATGCCGCTTTTTTTATCATTGCTTATTTTATCGCTTTTACGAATGGCTCTCTGGCGGGCTATTTTCAAAGGCATCAAGAATTAAAATTAATGCATCTCTCTCTGGTCATTTTTACGGGTATAAGCATTGTTTTTGATCTAGGTGTCTTAGTTTTTATTGGCTTAAATTTTATGAAAAATAGGAAATTTTTTAGAGAAATTAAAAATAAATAAAAAATTAAATTTTTAAATTTTTTAAATTTTTTTTAAACTCAGTGCTGATTTTATTTACTAATAAAGCGCATAGATAAGTCAGGCCCAGCATGGAAATTAAAATAATTAAATAATCTAAAAAAGTAATCTGGCTAGATTCAAGCCAGGGCATGAAAAAAACATAGAGATACCCGTGGACTAGAAATACGGGGACGATGAGATGACATAAATGCCCCATGAATCTCGAGTGCTTAATTTTTTTAAATTTTAATAGCTTTAAGCCAAGGCCCAGTAACACCAAGCCAAATAGAGTATTTGCAAAAGGCCAGGTGTAAAAATTTATCTGAGCGATAAAAAATAAAATTCCCAAAATTAACAAAACTAACCAAGAGAATTTTTGATTTTTAAAATCATAATTCTTATGGGCCAAACATAAGCCAATGGAGATGGGAAGCAGGGCACTGATCGGCGTGAGGTTTAAATTCAAGCCCCAGGAATTAGTCCAAGGATTGATAAAAACTTGAATAAGATATTGGGTCAGAATTAAAAATAAAATTAATTTAAATCCATATTTTTTATAGCTAGATAAAATTACTGGGAAGATTAAATACAGCTCAAAAATCATGGCAATAAACCACCAGGGGCCGAGTAACAAAGGCTGATGGTGGGGGATCCATAATTGCAAAGTAGAAAACATGAGGACCCAATGAAGCAAGCTGGGGGAATGGAGTAGAACTAGTTCGATCCAGAGAGAAGTAATAAGCCAGGGGATGAATAGATAAGTTAAACGGCGTTTGAAATAGGGGATAAAAATTAAAGGTTCATGTTCGTAGCGTTTATATAAGCCATAGCCAGTTAAGATTAAAAAGCTCGCAACGGCGGTATAACCCAGGCTGATAATGATTAGTGGGATTATTTTCCAAGTGATATTTGAAAAATGATTGGCGAATAAAAATAAATAATGATCTTGAAAATAAAATTCACTGAGGGGCCAGGCGCCTAGTAAATTATTACTGGTGTTGTGAAGGACAATAATAACCATGAGGAAGACTTGTAATACTTGAGTTTCAAGACGCGTCATGATTTTTTGATTTCCCCTGTCTATCGATGGCAGGGCGACACATAGGTCCGCCCTTACACCAGAAATAATTTTTCGACTTCAGCGCGGCTAAAAACATAGTTGTTTTGGCAAAATTCGCATTTTACTTCTATGGAATCTTTCGCATCCGGGCCTTCTAATATTTTAAGACTTTCTTCGGGACCCATTAATACAATGGCGTTTTGCATGCGCTCTAGAGAGCACGTGCAGCCGAAATATAATTCCCGAGGTTCGAAGATGCGAATAGGGTCTTGGTGAAATAATTTATGGAGTAAGTGCTCTGGGCTGTCTTCTAATAATTCTTGATTAGTTAAAGTATTAGCTAGGACAGATAGATGAGAGAAATGGTCTTCTGGGTTATTTTCTAGATTATTTTCTAGGGTTCCCTCAGGCATCAGCTGTAAAAGCATGCCAGCGGCCTGGTGATCTGCAGTAGTAATTTTAAGAAAAGTTTTTAACTGCTCAGATTGGCAAAAATAAGCCCGAATAGAATCACTTAAAGACTCGCCTGTGAGGGGTATCATGCTCTGGAATCTTTCCAGAGAAGATTCTGATTGATAGGTCATGACCAATTTTCCAGAAGAGCCCATGAGTTCTAAAAAAGGGAGTTCGTGATTTAAGTCGCCTTCTTGAGGATTCTCCCACTGGGCCAACGCTCTTAATTTACAATCATAAGTGCACTGAACAGACAGTAATTTAATCAAGCCAGAAGATTTAAAATTTTGATGATTTAAATTTTTGTCATCACTTTGAAACTGCAGGGTCATTTTTCCCCGCTCTTTAGATAAATTAAATAATAAAACAATGGCAACTAAAGCTTCAGAAAGTAAATTTTGAATGGCTAGAGGGTAATCTTTCTGGGCCAAAATAGTTTTAATCACTTGGTCTAATTTAACAATCACGCCTCTGATCGGCCGTTGGTCGAAAATAAAACCAAAGAGAAAGTCTTTTTGATCCATATTGTTGTAGTCCTAGTTTTTTAAATTTTAATTTTTTAATGCAAAGCGGTCGACGGGTAAGCTTCACCGGGAAGAAAATTGCAGCGCCAGTACTCAAGCGTGGAGACAATTTGAAATCCTGTATTTTTATACAGTTTCATTTCAATGATTTCACTGGAACCCACCAGTGTTTTAACTTGCTGGACAGGCTGAGTTTTAAGCTGGAAAAGATAAGCTAATAATTGATTCAAAAATTCATGCGCTAGCAGCATGCTTTCTTTGATTTGATTTTTGCCCTTCTCTTTATCTTTATCTTTATCTTTTTTCTCAGACTCTGAAGATTCTGAGAGCAAGCAAAAATCATGGATGATGGCGATACCATTGCTTTTAATAATATGCGCTTTTCCGATTGGATTTTTGAGATTTGTTTTTGGGCCTAAGTAAGCCAAAAAGGCAGAGCGAACTTTATCTTCGAGAATTTTAGAAATTCTTTCCAGCTCTTCTTGATAATCTGACTCAAAAGCTTCAGCCCCTAATTTGGCTAAAATTTCTTGATCTGATTTTTTGGCTTTTTGCATTTTAACCAGTGCTGTTTTTAGATTTGAATCTGAATCTGGCGCATGAAGTTTAAAATAAGTCTCGCGATCAATTGCAAAATTAGTCTCACTGGATTGATAGATGGCTTGGTAGCGTTTGAGTAATTTTTTCGCATAGAAAGATTCTTTAGGGCAGCAGAAAACACAGTAATCCAGCTGGAGTAAAGATAACTCAATCTGGGCTTCGCCAAATAATCTTGTGAAATAGCCTTTTCTTCGATGTTCAGGATGGGTGAGGGCGCAAATTTCTACAAAGTTTTCACCGAACATAAAGAAAGATAAGCAAGAGACCAGTTGGTTATTAAAGTAAAGTAAATAATCCGTAATAGAGACGTTATCTCGAGAAGACATGGAGTTCCAATAAAAATGAGTCGAAAAGACATCTGTTTTTTCAGAGAGAATCACCAGCTCAGAAACTTCAGAAAGTTCAGCTTGAGATAATTGCGTGGTTTTAATAATGCGAATCACAGTTTAAAAAATGCTCTTATTTGTAATAGTTGATCCCGAACTTCTACAGCCTGTTCAAATTCGAGGTTTTCCGCATGCTGACGCATGCGTTTTTCGAGGGTCGTTATTGTCTGCGTTGCTTGTGCGGGGGTCAATGCATGAATGGGGATCTTATGGTCTTTATTTGTAGATTTATCTTTCAGTTTTTCTCGAGTATTTCGTGAATCTTGCGAGTCTCTATAACCTTCTTGGGTCAGAATATTATCAATTGATTTATGGATGCCCTGGGGTGTAATCCCATGAGTTTTATTAAATTCTATTTGCTTAGTTCTTCGACGATCTGTTTCGTCTATCGCCCTTTTCATAGAGTCTGTGATCTTATCTGCATATAAAATAGCCCGGCCATTAATATGCCTCGCAGCGCGCCCAATGGTCTGAATCAAGGCCCTGTCTGATCTTAAAAACCCTTCTTTATCAGCGTCAAATATGGCAACCGTAGAGACTTCGGGCATATCTAAGCCTTCTCGCAATAAATTAATCCCAATCAGAACATCAAAGACGCCAGCTCTTAAATCCTGAATAATTTCGATGCGCTCGACGGTTTCTATGTCTGAATGTAGATATCTGACTCGAACGCCATGGTCTAATAGAAAATCACAGAGATCTTCGGCCATTCTTTTAGTCAAAGTGGTAATTAAAACCCGCTCTTGTTTTTGAGTGGCGATTTTTATTTCTTGCATGACATTATCGACCTGAGAGCCTGCTGGCCTGATTTCTATGATGGGGTCTATTAATCCCGTTGGCCTAACTAACTGCTCTGCAATAACACTGGCTTTTTCTAATTCAAATTTCCCTGGGGTCGCTGAGACATAGATGGTCTGGGGCATGAGATTTAAAAATTCTTCAAATTTTAAAGGCCTATTGTCCATAGCACTGGGCAATCTAAAGCCATAGTTCACTAAGTTTTCTTTTCGAGCACGATCGCCTTTGTACATGGCGCCCAGCTGGGGAATAGTCACATGCGATTCGTCGATAAATAACAAAGCGTCTTTAGGTAAATAATCTATCAGTGTCGGTGGAGGCTCGCCTGATGATCTTCCAGATAAATACCTAGAGTAATTTTCTATCCCTGTGCAGTAACCCATTTCGATCATCATTTCTAAGTCAAAATAAGTTCTTTGTTTTAATCTGGCCGCTTCTAAAATTTTATCCTGGGATTCAAGCTCTTTTAATCTTTCAGCCAGTTCTAGTTTGACATCATCAATAATTTCTAAGATTCGTTCTTTGGGCGTGACATAGTGAGATTTAGGATAAATAGTCAGCCTAGAAACTTTCTGACTGATCTTGCCAGTCAGGGGGTCAAAATAAGAAAGAGACTCTATTTGATCATCAAATAATTCTATTCGAATAGATTCTTTTTCTGAGTCTGCTGGAAAAATATCTATTAAATCTCCTCGAACTCTGAAAGACCCGCGATCTAAAACAACATCATTGCGAGTGTATTGCATCTTGGTTAATTTTTTTAAGACTTCGCGCTGATCTAATTTATCTTTAAGATTTAAATGCAAAACCATGGATAAATAAGTTTCTGGGTCGCCTAAGCCATAAATGGCTGAGACGGTCGCGACAATAATAGTGTCACGGCGCTCTAAAATAGCTTTTGTCGCAGAGAGACGCATTTGCTCAATGTGCTCATTAATGGACGCATCTTTTTCTATAAAAGTATCAGACTGGGGGACGTAGGCTTCAGGCTGATAATAATCATAATAAGACACAAAATATTCGACGGAATTATTCGGAAAAAAACTGCGCATTTCGCCATAGAGCTGGGCGGCGAGGGTTTTATTATGAGCCAAGATTAAAGCTGGTCTTTGCGTATTTTTAATTAAATTGGCCATCGTGAAAGTCTTACCAGAACCCGTCACGCCCAGTAATACTTGGTGCATGAGGCCGTTATTCAAACCTTCTTCTAGTAATTTTATAGCCTGGGGCTGGTCTCCAGCGGGCTGGTGGGGCGAATGGAGCGTAAAGAGGTGGTTTTCCATGAGTTTTACTGAGGATCTAAAATCGTAGAAATTGACTCGGCAGAGAAATTAAATTTTTTTAATTTTTTAAATTCTTTCATTCCGCCTTTTATCACTGACAAATCATAAATATTTTGCATGCTCATCCAGCTTTCAGGGCTTCTGCCAATGACGGCAGATAATCTCATGGCCATCTCCGGAGAAATACCACTTTGGCCTCGGATGAGCCGACTAAAAGTAGAATGTGCAACTCCCAACTTATCAGCCATTTCATTTTGAGCGATGTTGAATGGTTCTAGATAGGTTGCTTTGATAAATTTCCCTGGATGAGGCGGGTTAAACATAGCCATTAGTGATAATCCTCGTAGTTTAAAATATAGACATTGCCGTCATCAAACTTAAATGTTAGCCGCCAATTACCATTCACCGTGATGGACCATTCTTCTTTTCTATGGCCCTTGAGTGGATGTAAGTTGTAACCTGGTATTTTCAAATCATCGATTACCAGGGCGGTCTCTAAAGCTGCTAGTTGCATTTGAAGCTTTTTTTGATGATGAGCCTGTACGCCACTTAGCTTTCCTGTTTCATAAAAGAGCTCAAGCCCTTTGTGTTTAAAAGATTTGATCAAGTTAAATAGCTCAAATAATCTTATTGCGCAATACGCAATAAATTAACATTGTTGAGGGGCTTAAACAAGGTTTTGACAGGTTTAATCAGGGCTAAATCAGGGCACAAAATAAGCATTTGTCATTCTTGTGCCGTGAAATTTCTTGATATTTGGCGGCACGAAAAGAGCATTTGTCATTCTTGTGCCGTGGATTTTGTCTTTAAACAGCCGGGAATTTATCTGGGAAAGATTAAATATTTTTCCTGAAAACATCCTGGTGGATAAGCCTTGTTTTCAGAGAGCTTCTGGGAGATTAGCCTGGGCTATTTAAGCGATGCTATAAAACTATTTTGTGTTTTGAATTTCAGTCAATAGCCTGAAATAACTAGACAATCTTTCTCTAGATATTTTTTTCTCTTGAACGGCTTTTTGAATTGCACAGCCTTTAGAGTTTTCTTGATGGGCGCAGTTTCTAAATTGGCATTGGGAAATAAAGGGTTTGAATTCTATAAAGCCCTGGATTAATTCTTCTGGACTTAAATTCCAAAGGCCAAATTCTCTAATTCCGGGTGAATCTACCAGGCAAGTTTCTATATCAAGAGAGAGACTCTTGGCTTGGTAAAGCCTCGCGGTCGTTGTCGTATGTCGACCTTTTTGATTGGCGTTGGAAATATCGCCTGTTTTAGCGCTTTGATCCGTAATATTTTGAAGATCAAAAATTTGGTTAATTAAAGAAGATTTTCCCACGCCACTTTGGCCGACGAAGATGCTGGTTTTATTTTTTATTTTTTCTAATAAATTTTCTAAGCCCAAAATATTTTGTTTATTTTTTAAATCTGGATTTGAATTTTTCCCCAGCTCTAAGGCTTCATAGCCCATAGAGATATATCTTTGAGTGAGATTTTTAAAATAATGAAAAGACGGGGTGTTGGGTTCTAAAAGATCTGTTTTATTTAAAATTAAAATCGCTGGAATGTCTTGGTTATAAGCTGCAACGAGGGCTCTATCTAAAGCATGCTCCAGGGGTGGGGGGGTAACGGCAATGACCAGAAAAATTTGATCAATATTAGCCGCTATGCCCTTTTGGCCTTTATGAATATCTGGGCGCTGGAGAAAAGATTTTCTGGGGAGTCGGGCTGTAATAACGCCTTCTTGATCAGATTGGCAAAATAAAACCCGATCTCCAGCGACGAGTAAGCCTAAATTTTGTCTCGCGAAGCATTTGAAAATTAAGCCCTCTTGATTTTGGACTTCCAGTGTCTGGCCGTAGTGAGCCATGACGCGGCCGGGTTGTTCTGGATTGAATTCTGAGAGATCTAGATTATCTAAATTAGCCCCAGGGTTTTTATTTAAATTTTGTACTCGGGATGCTTGAGTATTTTCAATTCGACGGGTTTGGACTTGGCTTAGTTTTCTTCGGCTCATGATTTTTTATAACCCATATTTTTTATTTTTTAAAAACTCGGCTGAAAGATAATTAAGACAATAATTAAAATTAATAGCACTGTTGGGACTTCGTTAAAATATCTAAAAAATTTGTCTGAATGGGTATTTAAATTATTTTTAAATTTAAAAAAATAATAGCCAGAAAAAATATGAAAAATAATTAATAAAATGACTAGAGATAATTTGATATGTAGCCAAATGGGATAGGGCGCATGGTATAAAAAAGACATGAGCGTATAGCCAGAAATAATAGTAAGAACCATGGCGGGGGTCATAATATAAAAATAGAGCTTGCGTTCCATGATTAAAAATTGGTTTTTAATTTCAAGATTATTTGTCATGGCATGGTAAACAAATAATCTGGGCAGATAAAACAGCCCTGCGAACCAGCAGATTAGGCTGATTAGGTGAAGACATAGCAGGGCGTGAATAAGCATATTTTTATTTAATTTTTATTTTATTGGGGCGCTTGTGCTGCAGGAGACAAGGGTGGCAAGGGTTTATCAAAACCTGGGGGAGGCGTGACTGCCCTGCGATTCATTAATTCTTCAACTTGCGTTGTATCAATAGTCTCATAGGTCATGAGGGCGTTTGCCATGGCATGTAAGATATCAATATTGGTTTTTAATAAGTCTTCTGTTCTGGCGTAATTTTTTTCTATTAAAGATTTTATTTCTTGATCAATAATCTCGGCCGTTGCATTGGCAATCGCATTGCTTTTACGCATGCCCATGGAATGCCCCAAGAAAGGCTGATCGTTATCTTCGCCGTACATCATGGGCCCTAAGCGATCACAAAGACCCCACTTGGTGACCATGTTATGAGCGATCTCTGTTGCTTTTTGAATGTCGTTAGAGGCGCCTGTTGTGACTCTTTCTTTGCCAAAAATTAATTCTTCGGCGACGCGTCCGCCGTAAATACTAGACAGTAAGCTTTCTAGTTTTTGACGGCTGTAGCTGACCTGATCACGTTCTGGTAAATACATAGTGACCCCTAAAGCGCGGCCTCTAGGAATAATGGTGACTTTATAGACTGGGTCATGCTCTGGAACCAGGCGGCCGACAATGGCGTGACCTGCTTCATGATAAGCGGTGAGTTTTCTTTCATCTTCGGTCATGGCTAAGGTTCGGCGTTCCGTGCCCATCAAAATTTTATCTTTGGCGCGTTCGAAATCGTTCATAAACACTTTGGTTTTATTATCTTTGGCGGCCATTAAAGCTGCTTCGTTGACTAGGTTCGCTAAGTCAGCACCTGAGAATCCAGGCGTGCCGCGTGCAATAACTTCAGGCTTCACATCGTCAGAAATAGACACTTTGCGAATATGGACTTTCAAGATTTGCTCACGTCCACGGATGTCTGGTAATCCCACGGTGACTTGGCGATCAAAGCGACCGGGTCTTAATAAAGCCGGATCTAGAACATCGGGTCTGTTCGTTGCTGCGATGACAATCACGCCTTCGTTATCAGCAAAACCGTCCATCTCAACTAAGAGCTGGTTTAAAGTTTGCTCACGTTCATCATGGCCACCGCCTAAGCCTGTCCCACGATGACGGCCGACAGCGTCAATCTCGTCAATAAAAATAATACAAGGCGCGCGTTTTTTAGCTTGTTCGAACATATCTCGAACTCTCGAGGCGCCAACACCGACGAACATTTCGACAAAGTCAGAACCTGAGATAGAAAAAAATGGAACTTTGGCTTCGCCCGCAATCGCTCTGGCTAATAAAGTCTTACCCGTTCCAGGGGGGCCGACCATGAGAATACCCCGGGGGATTTTTCCGCCAATATTTTGATACTTAGTTGGGTCTCTTAAAAAATCGACGATCTCAGAGACTTCGGCTTTGGCTTCTTCGACGCCGGCGACATCGGCCAACGTAATTTTGACTTGATCCTCGCCTAGGAGCCTGGCTTTGCTTTTGCCGAAAGAGAACGCGCCGCCTTTGCCGCCGCTCATCTGTCTTAATAAAAATATCCAAACGGCGATTAATAAAACAAAGGGGAACCAGCTGATGAAAATTCGCATGAACAAAGATTCTTGAGCAGGTGGTTTGGAGCTCACACTGACGCTATGCGCTAAAAGTCTGTCTGTGACAAAAGGATCGGGCCAAGGCAAATAAGTTTCATAATTCTGACCATTGGATAATTCGCCGTTGACTGATCGGCCATCAATCATGGCTGATTTGATTCCGCCATTATTAATTTGACTCATGAAATCTGAATAGGCGAGCTGGCTTTGGGGTTTATTATTGCTATCAGAAAGCCCTAGATTGCTAAAAATAAAGACAAGAACAAAAGCCACCATGACCCAGAAAAGAATAATCTTCGTATGTTTATTCATGAACCAATCCGTAAAAATTGTAAAAATTTAAAATTTTAAATATAAAAATAATGAGAAAATAAAAGGCAGAAGCCAGGCAAAAAAGATCGGTAAAGCTACTTGGTTAAACCGGGGGAGTCAAGAAAATATAATTACTAAAAAGCGCTTGGCGACTATGTATTGCCTCATGAGCTTGGAGAATTTTCCCATTGGGAAATTGGATTTTAGTCAGCGTGATTCTTTCCTGGCCCTGTGGGCCACAAGCGACGGTGATGCCGTGTTTATTAGCTTGGGTAATTGTCCCAGCAGGGCTTGGATTTTGAACTGAGGTATCAGTATTTATAGATACTTCATGGATTCGAATAATAAATTCACCCAGCTGTGAAGTGGCAATAGGGTAAGGATTAAAAGCTCGGATTTTGCAGCTGATTTTAAACGCAGAATCATGCCAATTAATTATTGATTCAGATTTTTCTAATTTTTTGGCATAAGAAATTTCAAGATTATTATTTAAATCCTCTTGAGAGATTTTTTTTAATTTATTTTGATTTAATAATTTTAAGCCCTTGAGTAAAACCTCGGGGCCCAAATTAGCCAATTTATCATGGAGTGTTTGGCTAGTGTCTGTGTTTAATATTTCACAGGTCTCTGTGAGTAAAATATCCCCAGTATCTAAGCCCTCATCCATTTGCATTAAGCTTATTCCCGTTATTTTATCTCCTGCTTCTATGGCTCTTTGAATGGGTGCGGCGCCACGCCAGCGGGGGAGTAAAGAAACGTGAATATTCCAGCAGCCATATTTAGGCGTGTTTAAGATTTCTAGGGGAAGAATTAAGCCATAAGCACAGACTATTAGAAGATCAGGCTGGTAAGTTTTAAATCTTTCTAGATTTTTTAAATTTTCTGGATTTTTTAAAAAATTAAAAGACAGGGGTGTTTCAACAGGAATATTTTCACTCAGCGCTAATATTTTTACGGGGGATGGGGTGAGAACTTGTCCGCGGCCTTGAGGTCTATCTGGTTGGGTATAGACAGCAACGAGGTCTATTTCGATGCCTTGAGACTTAAGCTCAAGATCTTGAGACCAGGTGATCAAACAAGATAAAGCTTTGGCAGCAATCTCTGGGGTTCCAGCAAAAATAATGCGCATTTTTTATTCTTAATTTTTTAATTTTTATAAAGTCTTTTTCTGATGTTTGAGCATTTTTTTCTCAAGTAATTGTCTCTTGACGGGAGACAGATAATCTAAAAAAACAACGCCATTTAAGTGATCTAATTCATGTTGAACGCAGCGGGCTTCTAAGCCTGTATAAATCGCTGTAAATAATTGGCCTTCTGGATTAAAAGCCTGAATAGTTATTTTTCTAGCCCGAGTAATTTTTGCGTAAACACCTGGGAAAGATAAGCAGCCTTCTTCAGATTCGATGGCGTCTTCTGACCCTGTCTTTTCCGTAATTTCAGGATTAATAAACGCGATTGGCTGATTATGAGTCTCAGAACAGTCCATGACAAAAAGTCTTAAATCTAAACCCACTTGAGTTGCTGCTAGGCCCACGCCGTTATCGGCATACATCGTCTCAAACATGTCCTGAATGGTTTGTTTGAGCTGGGTGTCTGTGTTGATGGAACTTTGATTAATGGGTGCTGCTTTGGTTTTTAAAAATATATCTGGGTATTTTAAAACTTTTAGAATGGCCATGTTTTTTCCCTATGATTTTTTAGGGCCGGGAGTTTAACAGACAGATTGGTAAAAGGGAGAGGGCAGATGCGCGTGAAAAAACGTGAAAGCGTGATAAGATGCGCGGCGTTTTTTTAAGAGAGGGCTTTTTTAAAATGGCTGAGCGGTATAACCAAAATCTAACCAAATTAAATTGGCTCGAAGCGCGAGAGCTAGTGCAAGCGGTTAACCCAGCATTGACTCAGGAGATCGATGAGTTAGATCCAGGCCCTGAATTTGCCTTGTATCATGTTAAATACCCTTATGGGGAGCTCTTAGCTGATCAGTCTGTTTTAAATTTACCAACCAGCGATGGGGACTATTTGCCTTATCATTCTTCAGAGCATCCGGCTGGTGTGGGAGATGATTTAGGCTATGGGCCGATTATTCCTGCCTGTGTGTTGCTCAAAAATACGGTGGAACTTTATTGCGAATTAGAAGATCGAATTAAATCAATTTTTACAGCTAAACAAGGCGATCTTATTGGCTTATTTGCGGCTATGAAGTTGGGGTCAGCTTTAGATAAAAATAACGCAGTCTGTATGACTTCAGGTTTAAGATCTTTATTTATGATCGCGCCGATTGGCGACAATATTGCGCACAATAGACTAATGCGAACTTATGATATTCATTCGTCAGCGCCCAAAAAATTATTAGATCAGTGGCATGTATTCAAAGAAATTGTGCAGTCTCATGATCTTGCCTGGGAAGTGGAGGTTTTGTTTTTCTCGAGGAAATGGTTTGAGCAGCTTCAAGAAAAAAAATGGAGATTATTTAGGCAGTTTTTATTTGAAAGTGTTTGGGGTGTGGTGATCAGGCAGTCTTATTACACATTCAACGAATTATTTTTGTCTCACATGCAGACACAATGTAATTTAAGGTCTGATCCGCATTTAATTAATACGACACATCATTTGATTTATTTAGCAGCAGGAATTACGCCAGGTTATGGGGTCTTAGATAGTGAAGCTCAGGCGCCGATTGAGTTTTTACAGCAGGTCTATGTCTCAGATTATCGTTTAGCTTATGCGCCTATCATGATGGGAACTCTTTATTTTTCAGAAGATGCGCCTATTTATTATTCCCTTGAAGTTCCCACCAATATTCACTCGACGATTCGATCTAGAAAAAGAATCACGCGTATTGAAGAGCTGAGAGAAGCCAGAAGAACTTTGGTTGCGATGCAAAGGGAAATCTTGAGAAACAGATTGGAGCTAGAAGATTTGCCAAGGTCTATTTTTCATGCGGCGAAGAGTGTGAGCTTTGAATATTTTCATAGCGAAGCTGAAAAAGGTGACTTGATTCATCCAGTCATGGATGTCTTGGATCTTGATCCTGGGATGAAAGTGATTGCTGAAAAATTCAAACTTCCCCTTTGCGACACCAACCGATTTTTTTGGGGTTGTATCTCGATTTCTCCAAAAACGGGTTCTGCTAAATAGCGAAATCGCAAAGGGGGGGTTATTACTAATCTAGCTATTTAGCTAGGCTGTCTGGGCTTTGGCCTAGATTAGGCTGCGAAAAAGCCTGAAAAATGGCTGTTAAAATCATGGCTATTTTCTAGTGAATTGATTTTCATTATTTTCATTCCCCGCGTGGTTTATATTTTTTCTATTTTTTTCTACGTCTAAAAAACATTCTTGGTGAAAATTTTTAAATTCTCTCCAAGGTTGGTTTCTATTCGCGGCGGATTATTACGCTTTATTTTGGAGATCTAAATAGGCCTTAATTAAATTAAGGTTTTATTTTAATTAAATAAGATGAATTAAATTAAATTTGATTCATTGCTCGCAAGCCTATTTTAATCACTGCTTTGTAGTGGGTAAAACGCGCAGGTGAAATCACTATTTTAATCCACTGATTTCTAAGCTTAAATGCACGGCATGAGAAATCGTTGCGTTGACTTGGAGGTTTCTATGAGTTCGGTTCTGAAAGTTCTTTCTGAATTAGGCGAAGGCAAAGATAAGGCCTTGCTGATTGAATTGCCAGGTGATTTAGCAAAAGAGATTCATATTCATCAAGATGGTTCAGTAGATACCATGGCGTTGTTGAAGCTCTTGAGAAAAGTAGCCATTGCAGAGCTACAAAATCAAACGGATAGTTCGGCAGCCTTAGAAACTGAAGAAGAGATTATGGATCGTAAAGCTTTCTTGATGAACATGATTTTTAATTCACAAGTGGCTATAGATACAGATTGTTAGATTGTTAGATTGTTAAGTTTTCCTCCTAGGTCAGGAGTCTTGTCGGGGTGTCGACTGGTAAGATTCCTGAGCTATTTAAATAATAATAAAAAATGTGATTGAGCTAGATTAAAAAATTAGATAAATAAATTATAAAAATAATATAAAAAAAGAAGATCAAGTCAGGTAAGAAACCGCGAGTAACCCTTGCGGTTTTTTTTTGTTTTTTGCACCCTGTCGGCCGGATTAAAATCAAGCCTTAGGTCAATCAAATTTTTCTATGAATAAAATAAAAGAAAATAAAAATAAGAAAGCAGTCCAGAAATTACTAGACACGCCTAGTATCAAATTTTCACTACAAGTTTTAAAAAAACAAAATCTAGAAAATTTAGAATTAACTCCAGAAAATCTTGAAGTATTAAAATCCCATGGCTTAGAAAACTGGGCCTATGAAAATATTCCCGCTTGGAGACCTGCTTTAAAAACTAGAAGAATGTTTTTATTACAAAGAGCCATGTCCCAGCTTTCAGCGTTGATTAAAATTAAAAAAGCGTTTGAGGCTGAAAATATTGATTTTATAGTTTTAAAGGGCCTGCCGCTTTCTATGCTGTTGTATGGGGATTATACGATTAGGCAGTGTGTGGATCTTGATCTTTTTGTCAGCCCAGATCAGGCCATGCGGGCGCATATTCTGCTGCAGAAATTAGGCTACGTGCCCTTGCTTTTTGATCCCTTTAATCGAATGAATCCTACGACCTCTGATGAAATGCGATTGACGCAACTACAGTGGAAAGATGTGGATTATTATCATCGAGAAGAGTCTCTTGCATTAGACTGTCATTGGCGTTTGATTAAGCATCCAGGGCACATGAATAAAGACTTTGATTTTTTTTTGCAGCGCTCTCAAAAAGTTCAACTGGGCCCAGAGAGTTTTAAAATTTTAAGTTCTGAAGATTTGTTTATTCATCTCTGTCTTCATGGCATCAGCCATCATTTTGAAAAACTGGGCTGGCTTGTCGATATTGATAAATTACTAGACCAAATGGGTGAATATAATTCTGTTGATTGGAAGCGCGTGATTAAGTTAGCCCGATCTTTCCATGCTTTAGCGTCTGTGTTGATTGCTTTTAGATGGCGAGAAATATTTTTTAATAAAACCATGCCGACAGAAATCAAAAATTTATGGGATCAAAGCTGGACCTTGCCCCTGCTCATTAAAACAGATGCGGCTTTTATTCAAAAAAGACCATGGGCGCGAAGTATTGTTGGTAGAGTTTCAGCCAGGGTTTTGCTTTACCCCAGTTTGAAAGATATTTGGTTTGATTACCGTTTGATTCTTTTATCCCACCATCAAGCGCTTTTAAAAAAATACTATGCCACTTGCCCCAAACTCACTCTCGCCCTTTGTTATTTCCTAGAGCCCGTTATCATGCTCGGCCGCTTGTTTAAATATTCTGGTCAGGGTCTTGTTCGATTTTTTCATCGCTTTATTTAAATTTAATCCTCTGAGAGTACTTCGTGTATTTTGTTGGATGTTTCTAAGCAGTGCTTTAGAGGGCCTAGGTTTATTGCTCTTATTGCCCTTATTAACGCTGACTAATATCAAAATTAATCTGCCTAGTTTCACAGGTGCTCTGGGGTATCTAGAGAGTTTGCTCAAGCCCTATCAGGGGGCTTTGCCCTTATGGGGTGTGTTAATTATTTATTTAGGACTAGTCGGTGCTTTAGCTTTCTTGAGTTATAGCCGGACGGTGGAGTCTTCGAAGTTAAGATTATCTTTCTGCCAAAAAATGCAAAACCAATGCCATGAGGCTTTGTTAAACGCAAAATTAAGTTTTCATGCTGAAAATAAATTAGCTGATTATGCGCAAGTTCTGACAGCTGAAGTCATGAGGTTAAGTGCGGCGATTTCTCAATGGGTCATGTTAGTAAGTGCCCTCGGTTTGGTTTGTGTGTATGGGGTTTTGGCTTTTGTAGTCTCCTGGAAAATGAGTTTAGTCATCATGGGCTGCTCAGCTTGCGTGGTCGTAATCTTAATGGGTGTTAATAAAAAGATTTTTAAAAATGGAGAGCGAACCCATCAGGGCTTGCAGAGTTTATACAGTGAAGTCTTAAACCATTTAAATGGCCTAAAAGAAGCCAAAAGTTTATGTATTGAACCCGTCTTTCAAAAAAGCTTTGAAAAAATCAATCAAGAATTAATAGATCATCAGCAAAGATTTTCAGAAACGAATGCGATGACGTCTGTTATTTATCAGATGACGGCGGCTTTTTCTTTATGCCTGATTTTTGCGATTGCTTATTGGAGACTGGAAGAGTCTTGGGTGAATTTGGTTTTGTTATTAATGTTGTTTGTCAGGATGATTCCGAGAGTTAACCAGGTTCATACTTTGTATCATTCTGTTATTAATTTATATCCGTCTTATTTGGCCATTTTGAAAACTCAGGAAGAGGCGCTGAAATATAGAGAGGCCAATCTTGGTTTCGTCTCTCCCCTCGTGGGAGAGACAGACCAACAGGCCGCAGGTCTGTTGGGCAGAGAGGGGGGGGATCAAAATAATACCCTGTATTTAGAATTAAAAAATTTAAGCCTGAGTTATAAAAATAAAAATATTTTAAAAAATATAAATATTAAAATTTTGCCCAGCTCTCTTAGTCTAATTATTGGGCCCTCTGGGGGCGGTAAAAGTACGTTCTGTGATGTGTTGTCTGGCCTAGTTTATCCCACGGAAGGTTTTATTTATTTAAATCAAAAATTAGCGAGGCCTGAAGATTGGGTGGGTTTTAGATCGAGTGTCGCGTATTTTTCCCAGAGTGTATTTTTAATTTCTGGAACTGTTCGAGAAAATCTATGTCTGGGGCATAATATTTATTCAGATCAAAATTTAATCTGTGCTCTAAAACAAGCGGGCGCGTGGGATTTTATTAAAAATATGCCAGAAGGTTTGAATTCACGAATTGGGGATCGCGGCGTAACTCTGTCAGGTGGTCAACGGCAAAGATTAGCTCTGGCGCGCGTGTTTTTAAAAAGCCCAAAATTATTAATCTTGGATGAAGTCTGTGCTCATTTAGATCAAAATAATTCAGATTGGATCTGTGATGTAATTTCTGAACTGAAAAATCAATCTAAGATGATGATCGTCATTGTGAGTCATCATCCTGAAAAATGGCTAAAGCTTGCTGATCAGGTATTAAAAATAGAAGCAGGGTTTTTAGATTTAATAGATTTAAAAAATTTAGAAGAACTAGACAATAAAAATTTAAAATCAGAGGAACTCGAGTGTGAAGTTTTTATATAAAGTTTTTAATTTGATTATTCAATCTGAGATTGAAATTTTGCATTTGCCAAAATTTAATCAAGCCTGCGGGTTAAATATTACTCCTGATATTGAGGTGTCTTTAGGGCAAGTACCCGAAATAGAGTCGCCTAACGGGAATGAAAATTGGAATGCGACTAATTATTTTTTTGCAAAAGATGGAACGTCTTTAACCTTGCAGTTTTTAGACGTTGGGCGATTTTTGATTCAAGACGGTCGTAAAGTAACCATCATGCCTTTGGGTGAGCCGAGTGTGGGGACGCTCTCCACTTTTTTAATGGGCTCTGTGATGGGCGGCTTATTACATCAGCGAGGTTATTTTTTATTGCATGGCAATGCGATTGTTCATAATGATCAGGCTTATATTTTCGCTGGAGAGTCTGGCGCTGGGAAATCAACGCTCGCTGCTGCTTTTTCAAAAGCTGGGGCTCAAGTGTTAAGCGATGATGTGTCAGCGATTATTTTTGATAAAGCGGGAAGGCCTTGGGTGTTACCGGCTTACCCTGCCATGAAGCTATGGCAAGATGCGGCGGATTATTTTGATATTGAGACAAAAGATTGCCATTCGGTTGTTGCAAGAGAAAATAAATACCATATTCCCTATGAAGATATTTTTTGCCAAGAGCCGAAATTATTAGCTGGCTTATATATTCTCGAAAAAAAATCTGAAAACTTCAGTGTGGTTAATTTAAATACCATACAGAAAGTCGAAAATTTAATTTTGCATACGTACACCAAGCGTTACTTAGATGTCATGGGTTTTGCGGATAGACATTTAAAAAATTGTTTAGCTCTGGCAGGAGCCTGCCCGATTTTTAAAGTTAATTATCCTCATCACCGACATTGCAAGGAAGCCTTGATGAAACTAGTCTGCCCCGGTCTTGAAATAGGTCTTAAAACAGAGGAAAAAGAGGAAAAGGAAGCCTGCCATGAATGATGTGATGGATGAAGTAAGTAGTGAAGTGGATTTTTTAGAGTCCAGTAGCGTTTTAGTTCGCAGAGAAGATTTGATTGCACAAGAAATAGAAGGCGAATTAGTGATGCTTGATATGAAATCTGGGCATTATTTTGGCCTAGATCCCATTGCGTCAGCGATTTGGAAGCATATGGATAAGCCGATTAGTTTTAAAGATTTATGTAAAGAATTAATGCAGGAATATGCCGTGTCAGAAGAGCAGTGTATTGAAGATGTGAGTGTATTTTTAAGTGATTTATTAGACAAAGAATTAGTAGAGTTGGTTGTATCGGGGTAATTTTTTATTTGCCCCTCTCTTGACCCTTGATTCCATCCTATTGAACTGGGCCCCGGCCTCCGCCGGGGTGACGCCCACAAGGGGGGAGACGAAATTTACAAAATCCTGTTCTGAGGTTTTATCTTGCGTGCTTTTAAATTATTTAAAATTTTTAAGATTTATAAAGTTTATAAATTTTTTTTTCTTAGCCATTTAGAGAAAAAGTTATTCTGGAAATCTTTATTTTGGCTGAGCTTTTCTAAGTGGGCGATTCCTAATTATTCTTTTAAGAGATTGCAAAAATATCTGGGCGAAGCGCCTGAAGAATTAAATAAAGAATTAAATAGAGATTTAGATAAGAGCTTAGATAAAAATTTATATTTAAAACTTCGAGAAGTGAAACAAGTTAAAGCGGCTATTTCTAGAGCCAGGAAAATTTTACCTTTTCATTGCCAATGCTTAGTCACGGCGATTTGTGCCAGAAAATTGTTAAAAGATTTGGGCTGTGAGCCCAGGTTATATTTGGGCGTGGCCAAAGAGACGCCAGAAAAAAGAGCGCTAGAAAATTTAGCAGCACTAGACCATAAAAAGCCATCACCTGGCCTGATGGCGCATGCTTGGGTGAAATTAGGCGATGAATTTGTCGTGGGAAAATCTGAGATTGATTTCACGGTCGTTAAGATTTTTATTTAGGTTTTTGTTTAGATTTTTTTATTTTTAATTTTTTAATTAGTAACGCTTCACGGATGAGAACCTCTTTATGGTAAGATTCGCGCCCTTAGTTTTTATGAGAGGTGAATATGGTTCAGCGCGTTCCAATGACGGTTAATGGTGAAAAATCTCTTCGTGAAGAATTAGATCGTTTGAAAAATAAAGATAGGCCGACTGTTATTGCTGAGATCGCTGAAGCGAGGGCTCATGGTGATTTAAAAGAGAATGCCGAGTATCACGCAGCGAGAGATAAGCAAAGCTTTTTAGAGGGCCGCATTGCAGAAGTCGAGGGTAAATTGGCTAATGCCCAAGTGATTGATGTTAAGAAAATAGAAAATAGAGGTCGTGTGATTTTTGGCTCGACGATTATTTTAATTAATCCAAAGACCCAAGAAACCGTGACTTATCAAATTGTCGGTGAAGACGAAGCGGATTTAAAAATAGGTAAAATTTCTGTGGGTTCGCCTATTGCAAGAGCTTTGGTGGGCAAAGAAGATGGCGATGCCGTAGTGATTCAGACCCAAAATGGCGTTTTGAATTATGATATTTCAGAGGTGAAGTACATATAAGACCCCCTCTCTGACCCTGCGGGTCTGTCTCTCCCGCAGGGGGAGAGACGAAATCTTGGGAGGGCCTAATGAATCGCTTCACCTTGAGAGAGTAAAATGGTCATGACTCTAGCGGCAATTAATTCACCATCATTCTCGCCATATTTTTCTTCCATCGTATCTTCAAGCTCAATAATCCACTCAGCGCGTTCGATTAAGATAGATCCTTCTTGGGTGACTTTGACGGCTTCTAGATCAACTTCTTCTTCGGAATCTTCATAATAAGCAGAGAGAATGTCATGAGCCGTATTCATATCTTGTTCTTTAGTCAGCCAAGCATCATGAATGGATCGATTGATAAATTTATTATTGATGGACTGAGTATTTAAATTATTGTTTAAGTCACGCATCGAGAGCCCTCCAGTTGTGCACACTATGAGGGGATTAAGGTGTTTTTATCACCTGGCTATCCCCAGCTCGTTCCTCCGGAGATATTTTTTATAAATAATTTTATGGGGCGAATTAAAGACGAGGATTGATGAGATTGCCAGGGGCGTCTTAAGAGAAATAGAGAGAAATTTTTAAAAATATTAAGAGGACTAAAAAACATGAAAAATCTAAATAATCTATCTGGCAATCTATCTAGCAATCCCTTATTAAACTTAAACCCAGAGGGCTTGCCCTTGTTTAATAAAATCTTGCCAGAGCATGTAAAGCCTGCGATAGATTTTTGTTTGGAAAACTCTAGGGCAGCAATTAAAAAATCTTTAAGTTCAGAAAGCTCTTGGGAGAATACTGTTTTAGCCCTAGAAGAAGTCGATGATGATTTAAATAAAACATTCTCGCCCATTAGGCATCTACATTCAGTGGTTAATACAGAAGCAATGCGAGAAGCTTTTGATCAAATTTTGCCAGAGCTTACAGAGTATCAAACAGAGGTAGGCCAAAATATTCAGCTGTATCAGGCCTATTTGGATTTAAAAAATAATAAAAATTTTGAAAATTATTCCGAGATTCAAAAAAGAGTGGTTAATAATGCTCTGAGAGATTTTAAATTATCCGGTGTTCATCTTGTAGATAAAGATAAGCAGCGGTTTGCTGAGATTGCCCAAAGGCTTTCTGAGCTTGCGACTTTATTTGAAAATAATATTCAGGATGCGACGGATAGTTTTAATTTTGAGCTGGGAGATAGTCCTGAAGATTTAAAAAAATTAATAGGCATTCCAGAGGTTAATATCCAGGCGGCCCAAGAAAAAGCTAAAAGCTTAGATAAGAAGGGTTATGTGTTTGGCTTAGATTTTCCGACCTATCTTTCTATTTTGACCTATGCGGAATCTAGTGAGCTGCGAGAATTTTTTTATAGGGCTTTTAATACTCGCGCCCCTGAAAATGGGGATTTAATCAGTGAAATTTTAGCCTTAAGACAAGAAGAAGCGGAATTATTAGGCTTTAAAAATTATGGCCAGTTATCTCTTGAGACTAAGATGGCAAAAGATCCCCAAGAAGTTTTAGATTTTTTATATCAGCTGGGGGATAAGACTTTAGGTTTTGCAAAGAAAGAATTAAAAGAACTGGAAGATTTTGCTGGGAAGAAATTAAATTCCTGGGATGCCAGTTTTTACAGTGAAAAATTAAGACTCGCGCTTTATGACTTATCCCAAGAAACTTTAAGGCCCTATTTCCCAGTGAGTAAAGTGCTTGAAGGTGTTTTTAATTTAATTAAAAAATTATTCGGTGTGAGTTTTATCAAATCTACGGCGCCAGTTTGGCATGAAGATGTTCAATTTTTCGAGTTAAAAAATAATCAAAACGAATTAATAGGAAAAATTTATTTAGATTTATTTGCGAGAGAGAAAAAGCGCGGTGGAGCTTGGATGGATGAGTGCCACGAGCGTCGAAGAAAAATAGACGGGACTTTGCAAATTCCTATTGCTTATTTGACCTGTAATTTCTTGCCTGGTGTCAAAAACCAAGAGGCGTATTTAACCCATGATGATGTTGTGACGGTTTTCCATGAGCTCGGCCATTGCCTGCATCATTTATTAACTGAGATAGAAACCTCAGCTTTATCTGGTATTAATGGTGTGCCTTGGGATGCCGTTGAGCTTCCCAGTCAGTTTTTAGAAAATTTTGCCTGGGCTTGGGAGATTGTTTCTGAGATTTCTGAGCATCAAGAGAGTAAAAAATCTTTGCCGAGAGAGTTGTTTAATAAACTATTAGAGACTAAAAATTTTCAGTCGGGTTTATCTATGATGCGGCAATTAGAGTTTTCGATTTTTGATTTTGAGTTGCATTTACAAGAACACTGCCCCCCTCTCTGTCCCTCGATTTCATCTTCGGGCCTGTCTCTCCCGCCAGGGGAGAGACGAGATCAAGAAGGAGATCATCGCGTTCAAAAAATCTTAGATCAGGTCAGAGCAAAATTTTCTTTAATTAAACCACCCGAATATAACCGCTTTCAACATGGCTTTTCGCATATCTTTGCCGGGGGCTATGGTGCTGGGTATTACAGCTATAAATGGGCGGAAGTTTTATCTGCCGATGTGTTTTCTAGATTCGAAGAAGAGGGCCTATTTAATCCTCAAGTTGGCAAAGATTTTCTAGATCATATTTTATCTGTCGGAGGCTCAAGAGATCCGTCTGAAATGTTCCAGGCTTTTCGCGGTCGAGAAGTGTCGATTGAGCCTTTGTTAATTCACAGCGGATTGGTGTGAGGTTTTTTGCCCTCGAGCGGTTCCCGCGAGGGAGAGGGCAAAGGCTTGAAAATAATTCTCACTCGAAACCCATGGGGCTGGTTATTAGACAGCGCCATGGTTCCCAGATGTATTTCTGCAATTTTTTTAACAATGGCCAAACCCAATCCCATGCCACCCGTATTTCTAGATCTCGAGGGATCCACGCGGTAATAAGGCGTGCTGAGTTTTTTAAGGGTATTCTCTGGGACGCCGGGGCCATTGTCTAAAAATTCTAAAATAAAATTATTGTTTTCTAATTTTAAAATTATTTTTATCTCAGTCGCATAGTTTCTCGCATTATCTAAAAGATTCTGAATCAGTCTATTAAATAAAATGGGCTGAATGGGCCAGTAAAAATTTTGAGAATTTGCTGGGGGAATAATTTGAATAGATAGGCCTGATTTTAAATAAGGTTCAGAGATATTTTTTAAAATTAATAAAAGATCTAGACGTTCTTTTTTAATATTCTCAGGGGCTTTTGAATAATCCAAAGAGCTATTAATAATATTATTGATGTCCATTAATTTATCTTGAATAGACTTGGTGATCTCTGGGTTATCTAGTAATTCCAGCTGCAGCATGGCTTCTGTCAGGGGTGTTTTAATATCATGGGAGAGCGCGGTCAGCATGATATTTTTTTCTTGATAATAAGTTTCTATTTTTTCTGAAAGCTCTTGGATAATTTTGACTTGTTTGCCTTTGATCTGGGTTTTTTCTGTCAAAAATTTAAATAATTCTTGGGGTAGTGAGTAATGGTAATAGCGAAATAAAGATGACCAGATAAATAAAATAATCAAAGCAGCGATAGAAATTAATAGAGTGGGAATAAGCCAGATCGTGGGGAAGAAAGTGTGAGATTGGGTGTCGGCTCTGAGTAAGTAAAAATATTGAAACATGGCGCTGGCGCAGAGTTTTAATAAAATTAATAAAATTAGAATTATTAATAAGTGAAAAAAATTAAATTTGATTTTGATGTTCAAATAGATTCTCGCTTTGGGTTTGTGCTCATTTTTTTTATTCCCCCTCTCTGTCCCTCGATTTCATTTTCAGTCCTGTCTCTCCCGCAATGGGAGAGACGAAATCAAAGAGCGAATCAAAATAGTTTAAATCAAATTCGAAATAAAATTTTGTATTCGCAAAATTCTCCCGCTAGTATCCGGGCCTTCAATTTTCGAAGATTTTAATTTTATTTTGTAAGGGTTCTTGTGAGCTGGGTTTCAAGATTTTCCAAAAGATTTTCTAAATATTTTTTAAACTGGATTTTTAAATTTAGTTTAGCTTTGTGTGTGTGCGTTTCGGGCGTGGCGTATGGGGATGGTTCACCTTGCCCCGATAGTACTAAGGGTGATTTATCATGTACTAGTACTGACTCTGGTTTTTGCCCTACAACCACTCCCTTCCCAGCAGATGGTCAGCAGTTCTGTCAAACGAATCTGCCAAATACTTGTACGCTAACTTCCGGGTGTACTTATGGCAGTTGTACACCGAGTGGATTGATCACTAAAACCTACACATTGACTTGTTTAAACAACGCCGGAACCTACGCCTGGGCTAAGAATTTTTTAATTGATTTCTTAGATCCGTTTTATACCGTCATTGTGGTGACAACGCGGGTGATTGGGATCTTGTTGATTTTTAATGGCGTCATGAGATTAAGACGGGGCGCTGCGCAAAACATGATGCAAAGATTGTCCCCGATGGCGACGGTCTTTTATTTTATTGTCGGGGCGATATTTTGTAGTTTTATGCCAGACCTTCTGGCGTTTAGTAATGGCTTTTTTGGAGCAGCTGGGGTTGACTCAAGTGGCGCTTATACTGGTTCAAATCATGATTTAACTTATGCCTGTAGTTCAGCAGGCCCTGCATACAATGCCGGGATTCCTTTGGCGGATCGTGTGAATTGTCCGGTCTTGGGTTATCTCAATGATATTACGAGTACCCCGGCGGATCAGGATAATGCTGCTCAGACATTGATGCAGGTGGTCTATGCCATATTGCTAGTGGTGGGGCTGATTTCTTTTTTAAGAGGCTGCTTGTTTTTATTGAAATTAGGCGAGGGGAATTCTCAAGAAAATTCCGTTCAAAAAGCCGTGGTTCATATAGTGGCAGGAATGATTGGGATGAATGCCGAGATGTTTCAAGGTTTGGTTGCTGGGGTCTTGCCAGGCGGGGTGATTCCAACGACATGATGAATGATGGATGAGCGCATAACACGAATTTATTTTCGTATGCTAAGATCTTGAGCTTTTTTATTGGGCATGTAATTTGATGTAATTTAATGACGGAGGTCTTGAGTTTATGAGTGCTGGTTTTCTTAGAAAATATTTGTTCGCGGTAGTTTTATTAGGTGGGTTTTCAGGTGCGGCGTTTGCAAGTACACCCAGCAGTTTTTCTCAGCTGGCTGCGAATATTTCTAATCTTGAATTTGAAATCTTAAAAATAGTCCAGATCGTTGTGACCTTGGCCGGTATTCTTTTAGCGTTCAGAGGTGTGATCCATTTAAAACAACATGCGCATGGCTCGCCCCAAGAGAAACATTTGCCAAAGGGTATTGCGAATATTGTTTTCGCGGCAATTTTATTTATGGTCGTGCCTTTGATTCATATGTTGGTTGGAACTTTGACTCAAAGTATCGGTGCACCAAATGCCTATAATTCAGATTGGGCTCAAGATGTGGATACGGCGGGCGCTATTCAAAGTAGTTCGTAGGATTAATAAGATCGGGCTGACTTTGCGCGGATTTATTTTTGCCTGCTAAGATTTGGAGCTTTTTTTGTCGAGCAATTTTTTTAAGTTAATACCAGTGTTTATTTATGATGGGAGTTAGAGTTTTATGAACGTTAGGCTTATTGGAAAGTCCCTGCTGATTGCAGGCTTAATGGTGGGATTTTCTGGGCTAGCTTTTGCAAGTACGCCTACTGATTTCTCTCAGCTCTCAAGCAATATTTCGAATCTTGAATATGAGATTTTAAAAATTGTTCAAATCGTTGTGACCTTGGCGGGTATTCTTTTAGCGTTTAGAGGCGTCATTCATTTAAAGCAGCATGCGCATGGTTCGCCCCAAGAAAAACACTTGCCCAAAGGGATCGCGAATATTGTTTTCGCAGCGATTTTATTCATGGTCGTGCCTTTGATTCATATGTTGGTCGGAACTTTAACGGCAGGTTCGGGTGCTGGTGGTTCTGCCTACAATGGAGATTGGGCGTCAGGGGTTAATACCGCAGGTACTGTTGCTTCTTCAGGTAGCTAATCGCGTACTGTTGATTTTTTATTGTTGAGTTTTTTGTTTTTTTAAGGGTGTGGGTTCAAGATGCGCAAGCAGAATTTATATTGTTTAGTAGCTTTGACTTGTAGCTTTTTTTTATTCGGCTTGTCTTCTTGCTCGCATAAAAAAGATCAACCAACGCCGACTGATCGAATTGTGATGTTAAATTTAAATCAGGCGGCTAATTCGGTGTCTGATTCTCTGGCGCAGCTATCAGCCATTGATAAATCAACGCATCCTGTTGCTAAAGTCCCCTTTGTAGAGCTCCAGGGTGAAAATTTAGATCGAAATGTGACAGTCACTTGGAATGGTCCCATTGCGCCTTTGTTACAAAAAGTTGCAACGGCCATAGATTATAAATTACAGATTTATGGCAAGCCGCCTTTGATTCCCATCTTAGTCAATGTAGATACCACGGGGCAGCAAGTCAGTGCGAAAGAAGTATTGTCGAATGCTGATTTACAGGCTGGAACTCAAGCATCTGTCATGGTGTTCCCAGACCAGCATATTATTAGCCTGAGGTACTTAAGCTTATGATCGCGGATAATTACTCGCTAGATCAGTTGCAGAATTTAGATTCTGGAGATTTATATTATCAAACGCAGATTTCTGTTTTAGATATTAGGTTAAAAGCGATTCAAGAAGCGGCTGAATCTTTGGGGATGCAGGCTGGGTTATATCAACGATCACAAGATATTAATGCTGTTTTAGATCAGCACAGTGAGGCTTTAGATCAAGTTTTTAATTTTAATTTGTTAATTTATAAGCAGCATGTCCTGCCTCCTGTGATTGAACATGCGGGTGGGTCTTTAAATTTAGGTCCAGGTAGTACGACTTTGAGAATCAATGACGAGACTTACAATGTCATTCGTCAGGTTAAATTTGTGACAGCGCCGCCTACCTGGAGAGATTATCTTTGGATGAGCTATCAAAAGCCTGATCTGCCCAATAAAGTCTTGCTACCCAGAAATGATAAAGAAAGAAAGATCTGGAAGCATTTTGTAAGACAGGGTTGGTACGAAGGTGAAGATCAAGGGATTGTTATATTCAAAATAAATTTAAATAGACTGGAACGGGATTACACCGGGATGGTTCTATATAAAAATTTATTATTACAAGGCATGGTTAGTCCCTTCCATGTGGATACTGAAGATTATGGCGTTACTGGAAATGGGGATCATTTGGTCGTTGGAGATCAGTCCATGGCGATTGCGAATTTCCCAGAGTTGCAAGTCCATAGTCAGCTATGGGATCCGGTGATTACCAATCAGAATTATGAAATTAATAGAATGCCCGTGGTGCCTGTGGATATTCATACGCCGCTTGTTACGCCTGCTGAGCAGAATGTTAGTCCCGAGGTGAATTTAGTAGTCACTCAGGAAGTCACGCATGCCCCGATTATTACAGCCATGCCTGTTTATAGCGCCCCTATAAAATCTAAAAGATAAATTTAGGAGTGTTTTCTGATGGCTTCTATTCCCTTTCCAAATGAGCCTTCTTATTTTACGCCAGACCAGCTGGATCGTTTATTAATGCACTGCTATGACCATGGTGCGTCAGATATCAGTATTCAAAGTGGTGAGACTGTTTTTGCTGAAATCGAAGGCAAGCAAGTCAAAATGTCTCGTCGTGAATTAACGCTACAAGAAGTGTCAGATTTAATTAATTTTATTTACGGCTCAAATGCGACAGCGATGGTTTTTTCTGGGGCAGATATTGATACGAACTATAGGGTCAAGTTTCAGAAAGATAAGATTTATAGATACCGGGTAAATATTACAGCTTGTAATTATCAGGGTTATCAGGGGATTCAAGTGACCTTGAGAACTATTTCTTCAGAGCCGCCTGATTTAGCCAAGATGAATCTCGAGCCTGATTTATATAAAAGCTTGACCCTGCCTCAGGGAATCTTAGTCGTCAGTGGTGCGACAGGGTCTGGTAAAAGTACTTTATTGGCATCGATGATTTCGAATTTGATTCAAAGAGAAGATGCGAATCTTAAAGTCTTAACTTATGAGTCGCCGATAGAATATGTCTATGAGACTGTTGTAAAACCAAGTGCCATCGTGGCTCAAACAGAAATTCCGAGATATTTACCCTCTTTTGCAGCGGGCGTTCGCAATGCTTTAAGAAGAAAGCCTGGTTTGATTTTAGTGGGTGAGGCCAGAGATCAAGAAACTATAGAAGCTGTGATTGATGCGGCTTTAACGGGGCATCCGGTTTATACAACGGTTCATGCCAATGGCGTGCCTGATACGATGCGACGTATGGTGTCTATATTTCCATTTGCTGAGCGAGACTCGCGTTTATTTGATTTAATTGAGTCGGTTAAAGTGATTATTTGGCAGGCTTTGGTTCCTGGCGTCAATGGTAAGCGGGTGGCGCTGAGAGAATATTTAGTATTTACAGATGAAGTGCGAGATAAGTTATTAAAAGTCCGGCCAGAAAATCTAGTCGGGTCACTTCGAGAATTAGTTAAAACCTATGGCCAGTCGATTTTACAAGATGCGCAAAATAAACATGCGGCAGGCTTAATTGATGATCGGGTGTTGGCAAGATTTGAATATAAAAAGAAAGTGATTGAAGAAAAAAATAGTGAAGAAGAAATTTAAAAAATGAGGTTAGGAAATGGCCAAGCAAGATAGTTTTGTTCACTGGAGAGATTCGGCAAGAACGCCCATGTTTTATACGGTGGATGCCAGGGCATCTATTTTGGTTTTATTATTTTTCTTGAGGCCCAATCGATATACTTTTGGGGCAGTGGTTTTAGCTATTATTGCTTTGTCTGTTTTGAATTATTTTAAAATTCCCTTGATGGTGGCGTTTAGAATTTTTAAAGGGGCTTTGGCAGGCAGGATTAAACATAGATTTCCCAGGGCTTAAAGTTAAAAATATGAAAATAAGTTTTAAAAAAATAACGGATAGAAAAAATGGCTAAGAAGTTTCGAGGGATTACCTCGAATCAGGAGACTTTTGGCTCCTCAGGGATACGGGATATACGGCCGTTCCATAAGCAAATTTTTGATTTTCTATTAAGTCGTTATGGTGGCAGCGGGACTATTATTGTTTTATCTGTTCTTTCTTTTATTTTTCCAGGTCTTGCAGATATCGTCGTATTTATCTGTATTGCTATTTTCTGGTTAGCATTTTTTACCACACAAACTTTGCCTTTTAGAATGCCCATGTATTCGAAAGCCATGGATAAAAATGACCCAAAGCCTGGTTCTAATGCGCCGTCTCCCGCGGCTGGGATTTATTTTTTCGGGAATGAATTGAATACCAATGAACAGCTTTGGTTTTCTAACCCGGATATGCGGACCCATGTGTTAATTTTTGGATCTACAGGGTCTGGTAAAACAGAGGCGCTGTTGTCTATTTCTTATAATGCCCTGATTCAAGGTAGTGGTTTTATCTATGTGGATGGTAAGGGGGATAACGCTTTATTCGCCAAAGTTTTTGGCATGGTGAGATCTTTGGGCCGCGAAGATGATTTATTAATTGTTAACTATATGACCGGGGCTGCGGATATTATTGGTCCACAAGAGAATATTTTATCTAATACGATGAACCCTTTCGCTGCTGGATCTTCCAGCATGTTGTCCCAGCTGGTTGTCAGCATGATGGATTCAGGCGGCTCTCAACCAGGCGGTGATGGTGACATGTGGAAGGGTCGTGCGATTGCGTTTACAGAAGCGTTGATGCGTCCTCTGGTCTGGTTAAGAGAAAATGGGTTTTTATTATTAGACGCTGCTGTTATCAGAAAATATTTTACTTTAGATGCTTTAGAAGACTTGCTCTATGACCGCAAAGTGATTGACGCTAAAAATAATGTGTTAATTCTCGATGAGAGCATTCCCTTTGAAGTTGTAGATTCTTTAGAAAATTATTTAGCGACGCTGCCGGGCTATCAAAAAAGTGAGAAGGGCAAGCAAAGCGGTAAAGCCTATGAGCAGCATGGTTATATTACTATGCAGTTAACCAGAATCTTCGGATCTCTCGCAGACGTCTATGGTCATATTGTAAGAACTGGCTTGGCTGAAGTTGATTTTCGAGATGTGGTTTTAAATAGAAGAATCTTGGTGGTTTTATTGCCAGCGCTAGAAAAAGCACCAGACGAATTATCTAACTTGGGTAAATTAATTATTGCGTCGCTCAAAGCCATGCTCGCTGAGGGCTTAGGCAGCCGAGTCGAAGGGGCTTATGCGGATGTCATTGAAACAAAGCCGACTAATTCTTTGACGCCTTATTTATGCGTCTTGGACGAGTATGGTTACTACGCCGTGAAGGGCTTTGCTGTAGTTCCAGCTCAGGCCCGATCTTTAGGTTTTTCTGTTATTTTTGCAGGTCAAGATTTGCCAGCATTTCAAAAGGGCGGTAAAGAGGAAGCGGCGTCGATTTGTGCGAACACCAACGTAAAAATCTGTATGAAACTTGAGGATCCTCAGGAGACTTGGAAATTTTTCCAAGAGACGGCTGGAGAAACTTATGTGACAGCGGCTAAGAGTTTTAATAAACAGGGTAGTAGTGTTTTTTCTTATAAAGACAGCATGGAAGCGACTTTAGAAAAACGACATCGTTTGGATCTATTAGATTTAAAAGATCAGCGTGAAGGCGAAATGCACATATTTTTTAAATCTAAAATAGTTCGAGCAGCTGCGTTTTTTGCGAATCCTCCGAAAGTCAAAAGAATCAAATTAAATCAGTTAATTAAAGTCAAAGGCCCCTCGCAAGAGTCTGTTAAGTTATTAAGATCTTTAAACAGCACAAAGTTTACTTTAAGCCAATTTGACCGGGCTGGGCTTCCAGAGCCTTTATTAGAATTATTTGAGCTCATTAATCAGCCCAGAGCCAAAGAAAATGTTCGAGAGCTTTATGACATAATTTCCAGTTATGTCATGGGTAAAAAAGAAGAAGAGCAAATCGATTTTGGTGATCAGTCCAATAATCCTTCTATTTTTATGTCCATCCCGATTGATCAGCGCTTATCCAGTAGTTTTTTTGATGTCGAAGTGTCTAATTTACAAGACAGTATTTTAACCAAAGAGACGCTTTACGAAGTGGTCAAAAAATTAAATATCATGCAGGGCAATAGTGAAGCCGCGGCTAAAAAAGAGGCCATACAAATTATTGAGAAAATCGAAAAAGAGACCGACTATGCGACCTGCTATCCGGATCAGTATTTCGATGTTCTGCCCATGATTGATAAATATTTACAGTCTTTGGTCTAAACTATAAATATTATATTTTTATATTTATTTAATCTATTTTTATTCTTACATAATCATTGATTTTCTTAGGTGAAGATTAAAAAATAATTTTTATAGAAACCAGCTTGAAATCTAGTGAATCCGTCGATAGTAATACGCCATAATTTGTTTAAAAAGATTAATTTAATAGGGTTAAAACATGTCAGCCGCTGCTCAAAATTCTCGAAATTCCAGACAGTCTAATCGCGCTTCCATGACCGTTGATGATTACAACTGGGAGTCCACGCCTTATAACGACTATGCCTTAAAAAAAGCCCAAATGGCCCGTGATCGTTCTAGCTTTCTTTCAAATCCAGAGAGCATGGACATGGAATCAGAGTATATAAATTTTATTAGATTATATGACCTGCAAGTTTGGCTTGGCGCAGATCGTCGTTATGAGCCCGATCCAGATCTCCAAGTTGAGAATCAAAGAATTAGAGATTTATGGCTTCAGGCTTCTGGCGAAGATAAGAAAACGATTATTCAAGCCGTGAATATTATTCATGAAAAATATCAAATAGACGTGACGCATGGCCTAGACGCCATTAAGAAACAATGGGTTGCTGAGAATGGCGGATCGAATGACAGTCTTGAGCGTCAAGTTTTATTAAGAATGTTCAGCTCCGTGGGTTGTGTAATGCTAACCGCCATGAAAATCAACGGGGTGAATCAGATTGATACCTGCGATGATCCTGGGGTTTTTATGACCACCGAATTTTTATTAATGAGCCTTTTAGATCTCATGAGTATTGAGCGAGTCATGAAAGAAAGAGCAGCAGCCCAGAAGGCGAAAAAAGCCGAGCCTTCATTGGCCGAACGTCAAGCACAAGCTCAAAATCAACAAGCCACCGGTGCGAGAGTGTTCTCAGCAGAACAGGGTAATAATCCAACGGGACCTGCTAAGCCTAATAACAGTGCACCAGAATAAAAAATAAAACTCTTGGGAGTGTCTCATGGCAACAATTATTAAACTCAAACCCGTCAGACAGGGTGTCACAGTAACACAACCTACATCGGCGGGAACTTCTCCAACTGAGGTTTATCAAGGCATAGCGTACAGCGATGATATTTTAAACGCGCTTCTAACGAACCGTTTTAAGGCGATTCAAAGTCCGCAACATCCAGATTATAAGTTTTTCTATGATGCAGCCTCTCAAACCCATCCGCAGTTCCAGCGAAAGCCGGATTTAGAAAAGGCAATGAAGGCCTTAGCAGATGGGACTTTAACTGAAAAAGCAGATAAAGACGCGATTGATCATGCTTTGAGATCATTAGATTTTTCAACTAAAGAGCTCTTAGAAGCTAGCCAGAAAGCTTATGCCAAAGAGAAGTTTGGAATAGATGATCCTGCTGATTTAAATAAGCTTTCTCCTGAAGCCCAAAAAAGAGTTTCTGCAGCTGGTCAATTGAATTTGGCAAAAAATATTGAGGGCGATGAATTTTATAAAACATTTGCCGAACAACTAAGGGTTGATGCTGCTAATAATACTTTAATAGCTACTGGTAGTGACCTTGCAAAGTTGGTGGGACAGTATTCAGCCGCCCCTGCAGACCCTGCTGATGCTGCGGTTAAGGGCAAAGAGCTTTATGAAAAATTCCTCAAGCTTTCAGGTGATTCTGATAAAGATAAGTGGCTCAAGGCTAATCCACAGTTTGCCCTGCCAGGTGATTTAAGAGCTCAGGCGGTTAATGCTCATAAAGAGTTAATTCAAAGCAAACTGAAAGAATTAGATCAAGAGCTAGCCCAAAGGGTCAATTTTCAAAAAGACAATTCGAGAAAAAAAGTTTTTGATTCAATGCTTCAGCCTCTCCATGCACTGATTGCAGAATGGCTTGATCCCCCCGATCAAGAAATTCGAGCAGACAAGCTACAGGAGCTGGAAGATTCTGATCGCATTGCGAAGTTCTTAGACACAGATCTTCCCGAAGCGAAGAAAGCTTTGAGTGAAACGCAAGCAGACCAGAAGATTTTACAGGACTTAGATGGTCATCATCATCAAGAACAGCAAAATTATTCGGTTGGGGTGGTCGGAAAAGAAGTTTATTTGGGCAAACCAAGCAACAGAGGAGGGCTTCTCGGCGTCGTTTCAGAGTTTAAAGAACTTGGAAGAAGAATTTCAAAATTTATTAATGGCGATAGATATAGTGAAAAAGCATTGGAAATGATTCAGAGAAACTATATTGACGCGACGGGCAAGGGCACGGCTGCAAAAGAGAAAATTCCAGATGCTCAGGTGATCTTCGTCGGAAAAGGTGAAGACGCGAAATTACGGATTGTTTCTAAACAAGAGCTTTTAATGCTACGACTCGGGAAAAAGAATTTCGACAAGCTGACTACTGAGAAGAAGACGGCTTTGTTATCGTCGCTTGATAAGCAGCCAGGGCGTCGGATTTTTACTGAAAGCAGGGTCAAGCAAGTATTTGCTGATGATAGACCCAAGATGGCGGATATCTCACAAGGCACAGGCAACTATGTGCCTTGGGGCAATGAAAAAGAGCAGAAACTCTTAGAACAGATAGCGGTGGTTGGCAAAGGCGTTTACCTTGCAGAAAGTCTTGGTGTTCCCTGTAATATGTCTGCCGAAAATCGTAGGCGTTGGGATGTTGTCGATCCTGCCAAACAAAAGTTCAGCACAGCCACTGGGGCAGCGCCATCGTCGACACAGAGCTCTGCAGGGTCAACGACTTCAGGAGCAGGGGCTTCGGCTGCAGCGTCAGTTGCAACTCCAGGTGTGGCTACGGCTCCAGGTTCAGGTGGTCCAGGTCCAGGTGGTTCGGGTTCGGGTGGTCCAGGTGGTCCAGGGCAGGGTCCAGGTGGTCCAGGGCAGGGTCCAGGTGGTCCAGGGCAGGGTGGCAATCCTCCTGGTCCCGCAGTTCCTTCCGGGTCCATGTTATCTCGAGCCGTGAGTGCCGCGAGTGGAATGGTTCAGGCTGCTGGCACCTTTCTTAGTTCTTGGGGTGGCGTAGGGCAACCAGCGGCTACAGCTACGGCCACAATAACGGACCCGACGTTGAATACCTTATCTGTCCCTGCAGTTGCGGCAGAGAGTTCGGATAGAGCAGCGCCTATTTTTACGCCCAATCCTAATTCGGACTTTCAACGACGCGCTAATCCCGCTCTTTTTCAAGATGCACCTGCAGCTAGTTTACCTACGCCTAGTTCACCAACTCCTGTCGTGAGTGCGTCTGTGGTGCCAGCTCCAGCTGTTGTGGATGCTCCTCCTGCTATTCCAGTTCCTAATGCTTCGCCCACGCCAGTCGAAGGAGCTAAAGGGGCTAAACTTTCTACGGAAGGTCGGCCTTATTATAATGTGGTTGTAGAAAAGAAGTCTTCGCCGCATGTTTTCACTAAAGCTGAGGTGGATGGTTCATTAAAGTTAGCAGAGCTTGGTGAGAAACAAGGGGTGACTCTTTCTCATCCAGCAGCCTCTGATGCCTTTCCTGGGGCTTTGCCAAGTGCTCCTGCACCTAGTGCAGTAAGAACAGGAATGGATCCTGATGAACGAGCAAAAGTATCGCCTTTTAAAGGTAATGAGAGGGGGGGAGGAACGCCAGGCTTGTGCTCGTAGTGCTTAAATAGGCGCCTACTTGGTTTTTTCTATGGCGATGAATCCAAGATTGATCACTGGGATGAACGCAGGTCTCCCTACACCGTTCTTTTAAAATCTAAAAATTGAGTATACTCACCGGCCTGTTTTTCAGGCCTATTTTTTTTGATTGTTTTTAAATGGAAAAAATTAAAATATGAGCAAGACACTCCAAGCGGTTAAATTACGCAATGATTTCTATCGGGATAACTTTCGCCGGATGGTGATTATCATGATCCTGAGTTTTTTATTAAATATTATTTTATTTGTTGCTTTATATTTTACGAATACGAAGCCTGTCCAAGTGATTTATTTTGCAGTGACTGAACAGGGTAATTTAATTCGCATGCAGCCTTTATCTTCGCCAGTTTTGGGGCCGGGACAATTGCAAAGCTGGGTGACGGAGAATGTGCCGAAAGTTTATGCGCTGGACTATATCCATTTCAGAGATCAATTAAGAGATATTCAGCAGTACTTTACGTCCTACGGTTGGAATCAATTTGTCCCAGCGTTTCAGTCGACTTTAAATAAAATAGTGACGGGTCAGTATGTTGCGTCAGCCGCTGTGACTGATGTGCCTTATATTGTCGGCATGAAAATTATTGATGGCGTGATGACTTGGAAGATCCAGGTGCCATTGAAGATTACGTTTAGAAATGGCGATCAAGCTAGTACAGAAGATGTGATCTGGCAGATCGTTGTTCAAAGGGTGAACAATGCTGAATCAAACCAATTGGTTGGGATTTCTCAGGTGGTTCAGACCGTTGGTGGGCAGTAATTTATGAGTTTAGATGTCGAGCGAATTCTAAAGGAACTGATGGGGGATCGTCGCCATAAGTTTACTTATCAGGGTAAAGAAGTGCCTTTAAATAATTTATTTTCTAAGACGGGGGCTTTGCCTATTTTAGTCCGCAAAGCAGGCTTGCTCTGTGATTTTTTATTCGGTGAACCCCTGCATGTGAATTATATTAATAACTCAAAATCGCTGACGGGCGAAGAAGTCGTGATCTTAGATAAGCAGCATCCGTTTACTTTGGTGATGCTGTTATATGACACAGTGGAAGAATTAATTATTAACGCTGGGGACGGCGATGTGGCTTTGTAGTTATTAATTAATTTTGATTGATTTTAATTAAGACATCTAAGACCGCTTCCATGCGGTTGGTCGAAAATATTCGGCCTAGCAATTGGGCTTTTTCGAAGACCATGTTTCTCTGGAAAAATTTAGCGACTTCAGTATTGGACTGTTTATTTTTTTGTGCGAAAGAAATAATTCTCATGACGACATCTGTATTTAAAGCCTGAAGTTTATGAATGATATAAAGCATGAACGCGGCTGGTAATTGATTGAGGGTTTTAATTAATTCCATTTCGTTGACTTTTTCAGGTGTTGAAGCAGCGAGCGCGTCTAGTAAAGCCTGAACTTTGTTTTCGCCTTCGAGTGTTAGAGCTGGGTAAACATGTTCCAGTTTTTCCATATTGATTAGCACGTCATTGATAATTGGGTTTTTAAACGATTGCCAGTGGTGAATCACGCGTTGTTTAATTTCACTGTCCATGGGAAAACCTGCCTTTAAAAGTCAAATTAAAAATTAAAGTAAAAAATTATAATATAAATAAAAAAGAGATTGGGAAGATGCCTGGGAAAATCAGAAAAATCCACTATGTTGTTCCCTCTGTTGTTTTCTTAATTTATTTTAATTTATTTTTTTTAATGCGCGTTCTGATAAAAATCGGTAGAGAGTTGCGATGAGAATTTTTAGAAGACACGTGTATACTCTCGAACTTTTGCGCGAGTGCATTGTTTGAGAGAATTTTTGAGAGTCTGGGCCTTGAAGTGAGTTTAAGAAGAGCAATGAAAAGAGATTTAAAAAGCATGAGTCTTGGAAAAAAATCTGGAAAGAAATCTGAGAAAAAATCTGGGAAGAAATTAATGTCTAGGGTGAGTCGAATAAATAGTATTAATTTTAATTGCTCGAAGCTGCTGATCAGTGCTTGTTTGATTATTTTTATGAATCAAATTTTTGCGGATCCCAGTACTGATTCTAGTAATAATTTGGGTGGCAGCTCGAATGATAATTTAAATAACAGCCTGGTTTCAGATGCCAATTTAAATTCAAATTTAGACTTAAATGCAGATTCAAATTCAGGTTCAAATACAGAGGCCAATACCAGCCCTGCTTTGGCAGTGGCTAAAGCCGCTGATCAGACCACGCCTGAAAATCAACAAGCTTTTGAAAAAATGTTGAAAGACTATTTTCCCTTAACTCCCAGTGAGATTCAGGAGTTTAAAGATCGCGCTGCAGTCCAGGCTCAAGCCAATGCAAGACCAGCTGGAGATGCTCCTGCGGAAGGGGTTTCTGGAACGATTCAAGTATCTATGAAGCCTGGAGATGCGATGCCTGTGATTCGTATTGGCCAGGGCATGATTACGTCTTTAATTTTTACGGATGCTGCAGGTCAAGTGTGGCCTGTGAGCTCTTATTCTCTTGGAGATCCCAGTGCTTTGAATATCCAGTGGGATAAGAAAAGCGGTGTGATGATGGTTCAGGGTCAAAAATTATTTTCACAGACCAACATGGGTGTTGTTTTGCAAGGAATGCAGGTTCCGGTCATGTTAACTTTGTTGATTGGCCAAAAGACGTATGACTATATGGATTATGTTCGGATACAGGCTTACCAGTCGGCCGATCAAGAGATGCAAAATCAAGTAGCGGATGAAGCGCCTGATTATTTAGTCAAAGTGTTAGATGGGCTGCCACCGTCTGATGCCACGACTTTAGAAGTGTCTGGAGGGGATGCGCAAATGTGGTCTTATCAAGGGACTTATTTATTGTTGACCCGTTCGACTTTGTTATCTCCTGCTTGGACGGCAAAGTTTGTTGGAACGGGGCCCGCTCCAATGCATGTTTATCAGTTGAGTCAAACGCCCTATATTTTATTGTCTAATAATGGCCAAGTAGAGCGTGTGACAGTGACAGGGGGAGATGAAAATGCTTAAGAAAATACTTCGCAAGCTTTCTGAGTATCCCCGCCTAAGAGTTTTAGTTGTTTTAGGAATTGTTTTAGTTGTTATTATTATTTTGTTTGAGTTATTCACGCCTAGAACTAACACTTTTCAGGCGCCGTCGGTTCCAGCTAGTCAAATTCAAGGTCAAAATTTAGCGCAAGGTAGTCATCCAACCCAAATTGGAACTGCTCAAAGAATTCAGGAAGCGAAACAGTTAAAAACGACAACCATCGAGAATAAAGCAAAGTCAGGTGCTGATATTTTCATGCCGGGCTTGTTTGATACGAGTTCGAATAGTGCAGCGACTAATAAATCTAGTGATAACAAAAATATTGCTGCTCGCAGTCCAGAGGAAGTCTTAAATGGTAGCAGTGCGGCAGTGCCCGTTATTTCTCCTGCAAACTTAGCCAAGGCGATTGATAACAGTACTAATCCCACTTCTAATAATTCAGGATCCAATGGGGCTTACAGACCTTATGGTTCTTATGGGCAATATAATAATCAAGCGATGACGCTTCAAGAGCAGCAAAAAGCAGAGCAGCAGGCTCAATTGGAATCTCAGATGAGAGCCAGCATTGGGACTTATTCGGGTCAATGGACTACGCCTGTTCAGACGCGTGTTGGAAACCCTGATGCGAGTGCTAATGGCCTAAGTAATGGTGGTGCTGGGTTTAAAATGCCTGCACAGACCATGATTAAAGCAGGGACTATTTTATTTGCCGTCTTAGAAAATGCGTTAAATAGCGATCAAGCTGGAACGCCCGTGCTTGCACAGATTGCAGCTGGAAAATATCAAGGTGCTGAGTTAATGGGCAGCTTTTCGACATCGGCTGATAATAAATTAATTATTAAATTTGATCGGATGATTTTGAAAAATTATCCTGATTCAATTTCTATTAATGCTTATGCGATTGATCCGACAACGGCTCAAAATGCCTTGGCTTCTTATGTTGATAATCATTATGTGGAACGTTATAGCAGTTTATTTGCAGCGGCCATGTTGCAGGGCTTTGGAAATGCGTATTCGAATTATCAGAACCCTTGCTACGGGACCAATAATTGTTTTATTGACGGCAATGTACAAAAAACAGATGTGACGACGAAGACGGCGATGTATCAGGGCTTGGGTCAGATTGGTACGAATGTGGCATCTCAAGTTCAAAATAATTTTAACCGCCCTGCGACTATTGTTTTAAATCAAGGTTCAGGGATGGGTATTTTGTTTATGGATAATGTCGCTAATCAGGCTGCTGGATCTGGGTCTGGGTCTGGGTCTGGGTCTGCTGGATCGCCAGTGTCTGCGAATGCCATGCTTGGAAATCCAGCGGCTTTAAGTGCGTTTGGAAATACGAGTGCAGCAGGAATGAGTGTTAATAAATAGGAATAAATATAAATAATTTTTTATAGATTATAAATTTTATATTTTAAATTTTAGATTTTAAATTTTAGAGGTTTAACCAGTGGTAAAGAGGGATAAGCGATGAGCGATGATAAATCAAAAGACTATGACTTTGATGCGGATGATCCTTTTATGGATAACCCTCTAGAGAAATCAGGAGCCTCTGAGCCCCATGCTTTGGGCGAAGACGATTTTGATGATTTAAATTTTGATGAAGAAAATTTAGGTCAGGCACCTGGGCAAGCTGACAAGAAAGCAGAAGCGACTGAAGGCGCTACACCTAAGAAAAAATTAGGAATGGCTGATCTTGGGATCATGGGGATGCTGAAAGAGTATTATCTTTATCTGATCGGTGGTGTAGTGGCCCTGGTTATTATTTATTACATGTACGACATGATTTTCCCCAGTAGCCCATCCCAGCCTATTCGCCAAGCGCCAGCTCAGCAGCAGTCAGGATTTGGTTTAAGTACACAGCCTGTTCAATTTCCTGCAAAGCCTGTTCAAGCGGTCCAACCGGTCCAAGCCCCTGCAGTGTCTCAAACGCCAGCTCAGCCCAGCGTTCAAACCTTAGCTTTCACGCAAAGTGATTTGAAGCAAATGGTGGATGGGTTCAGAGGCGTTGTGAATGAAAGTAATAATAAGTTAGCAGCTGACTTGACCGCTCAGTTGGGTCAAATTGAAACGGCTCAGGCGAAATTGATCCAAGAAGAAACGGCTTTAACAACAGCACAGGCCCAAAACCTTAATGAGTTAAACACCCAGGTTCATACTTTAAATCAGGCGATTGCTCAGTCGAATAAGAGCATGTCTGATATTGCGCAGGCTTTATTAAGAACGCAGTCACAATTGAAATTATTATTAGCTGAAAAAGCACAGTCTCGGGATCAGTTGGTTCTAAGAGCCGTGGTTCCAGGTCGTGCTTGGTTGGTGGACGCGGCTGGAAAAACTTTAAGTGTGGCCGTCGGTGATGAGATTTCTGATTATGGCAAAGTTGAGCAAATAGACGATAAAACAGCGACAGTAATAATGAGTTCAGGGTATGTCTTTAATTGATAGCTTCTACAGTAATGTAGAAAGTATATTTGCATGGATTGGGACAGCGCTTAAACAAAATGCGCTGTCTTATATTGATCTTGAAGGGGCTGATAGTCGTTATACTTTAGTGTCGAAAGATGGGTCGATGATTTCTATTATTCGGCTTGAAGGGTATAAAAGATTTGTCGGTCCTAGTGAGTTTAATTATCTCTGCGAGCGTCTAACCGAAGTATTTCAGCCTGTTTTTTCTTCGACGGGGCATTTTTTGCAATTTTATTTTTCTTTTGATGATGTGGATATTAAAAAATCAATAGAAAATGCACTGGAACCTGCCAGGCAAACGGCGGAAAGATTTGGTTTGAAAATTGATGATATTTTCTCTTCAAGAGTCGAAACTTTATCTCAATATTGCTCTGACGAAGATTGTTTTATTGTCTTATGGACTACGCCTTATGTGTTAGATAAGGCTCATTTAAAACAAGTGATTAAAGCCGAGCGAGAAAAATTACAAAGCTATAAATTACCAAAAGTAAATGCGACGGATTTATTCGTAGTCATTCCAGAAATTAGAAATATCCATGAATCTTTTGTTAATACAGCTTTGGAAGATATTCAGCATGCGGGTTTCTACGCGAATTTTGTGCCAGTTCATGAGGCTGTGTATGAAATCAGAAAGACCATTGATCCGACTTATACTGATAGGGAGTGGCGGCCTTATTTAGCAGGAGATAAGTTGCCCATACGTTTTGAGCCACACACGACTGTAGATTTATCTAATATTCTTTGGCCGCCTTTAGACCAGCAAGTTTTTCCTAGAGATGCTGAAAATATAGATTTAAAAACTTGTCGTATTGGAAGCCTGGTCTATGCGCCTATTTTTATAGAACTATTTCCAAAAGATATTAAGTCTTTTTATGAACTATTTAGACGCATGCTGGCGTCTCACATGCCTTGGCGGATTTCTTATTTGGTCGGCCCTGATGGGATTAGAATTTCTCAGAGTAAAAACACCCTGGCGCAGTTTTTAACTTTTTGTTCTTCTCATAATCGAATGATTAATGAAACCCATAAAATGCTCCAGGCTTTACATGAGCGTTCTGATAATCCAATTGTCACTTATACTGTTTGTTTAGCCACGTGGGCGCCGGTGGGCGAAGATGACTTATTAAAAGAACGCGTTTCTAAGATGGTCAAAGTAGTCCAGAGCTGGGGAAGCTGTGAGGTTAGACAGATATCTGGTGATGTCTTTGGCTTAACGTTAAATTCAGCCCTGGCAGTCACTAATAAAGTCTATTGTTCAGCCTCAGCCGCCCCTTTAAGCGACGCGGTGTCGATGATGCCTTTTGTGAGACCCGCCTCTCCATGGAAATCTGGAGCCATGCTATTTAGAACACCCGATGGGAAATTATGGCCTTATCAGCCGGGTTCTTCGCATCAGATTAGCTGGATTGATATTGTCTATGCGCGATCAGGATCTGGTAAATCGGTTTTAATTAATGCATTAAATTTAGGGCTTTGCTTATCTTCAGGATTAGCTGCACTTCCTCGAATTTCTATTATTGATATTGGGCCATCGAGTAAAGGGTTTATATCTTTGTTACGAGAGGGCTTGCCAGAGTCTGTCAGACACCAGGTGATTTATTACAGATTGAGTATGGAAGATAAAGATTCGATTAATCCTTTTGATACCCAGTTGGGGAATCGATTTCCGTCCAGAATCCATCGATCTTTTTTAATTAATTTTATTAGTTTATTACTGGTCGATGATATTCAAGATCGGCCCATTGAAGGCATGACCAGTATGCTGACGATGATTGTTGATGAAACTTTCAGTCGTTTTAGTGATGGGGAGCAGCCTAAGCCTTTTGTGACTGGGTCTGAGCCGGAAGTGGATCGTAAATTAAAAATTATTAAACATGATTTGGATCTAGATCATTGTACTTGGTGGGAAGTGGCGGATGTTTTATATCTGGCTGGGGATCAGCATATGGCGCTGAAAGCCCAGCGTCATGCAGTTCCTACCATCGCAGATACGATTTCTATTGCCCACACACACTCTATTAAGGATTTATTTGCCGAAGTAAAAACACCGACAGACGAAGACTATGTGAGTAGTTACTGTCGGATTATCTCTGGCGTTATTAGAAATTTCCCAACTTTGACAACAATTACTAGATTGAATTTAGAAGATTCACGGATCGTCGCTTTAGATCTAGACGAAGTCGCCAAGACAGGCAGCTCAGCCGCTGAGAAACAAACCGCGGTGATGTACATGTTATCCAGACATTTAGTCGCCCAGCATTTTTTCTTGCATATCGACGAAGTTAATAAGTTTCCAGAAATTTATCAGGCTTTTCATACCGATCGAATTAAAGAAATTATGGAAGAGCCTAAAAGAATCGTCTTTGATGAGTTTCACAGAACAGCGAAGAGTCCCGTAGTTCGAGATCAAGTATTGCAAGATATGCGAGAAGGTCGTAAGTGGAAAATTCATATTGCTTTGGCTTCGCAATCTTTAAAAGATTTCGATGAATTAATGATCGAATTTGCAACGTCTATTTTTATTTTGGACGCCGGGTCTCAGATGTCCATCGATCAGACTTGCAAGACTTTTGGTCTATCAGATACTGAAAGATTGGCGCTATCTACCAGGGTCCATGGCCCCAGCTCTTCTGGTGCGACATTTATTGCCCAATTCGTGACTAAGCAGGGTATGAACACGCAATTATTAACCAGTACGGTGAGCCCTGTAGAGCTCTGGGCTTTTAATACAACCACTGAAGATGTTTCTTTACGGGAAATTTTATACACAGAAATGGGCCCCGTGATGGCCAGAAAATTCTTGGCTGAAAGATTTCCAAAAGGCTCAGCGACTTCTGAGATTGATGCTGAACTAAAAACAGATTCGAGTGCGACTTTATCAGGCATTATTGGGCGCTTGAGCCGCGAAATCGTGGACGAGTATCGTAAGAGCTTACGTCAGCGCAGAGGCGATGTGGGCGAAGGTTATTTATAGTTATTTATAATTTTTTATAAAATTTATTTATTATTTTTATTTGATTTTTTTTTGAGGATTATAAAACCATGAGTGGTCAAAACCAGATGGGATCGGGAGGCTACGGTGATGGCCAAGAGATGAATATTATTTATATGGCGGTAGGTGTCATCGCTTTAGTATTAATCTTTGGGTATGTGTTTTACGCCCAGCTTGTCCAGGGTGTTTTCTTTGTTAAATTTCATGAATTAAAATTTATTTCTTTTTTTGTTCGTAGCGATGATATTCAGGCAGTGATTAATTGGGGGAACCAGATTCCCTATAGCAAAGTCAAAATCGATGATCTTGAGGGTTTGTTTTCAGTGGTGGGTTTTTATTTAAAATTCCCCCTGACTCTAGTGGGCTTGGGTTTAGGTATTTTTCTAATGATCAAGCATCCAGATAAAGGCTATGACAGTATTGAAAGCATGGAAACGTTAAGGGCCAAGATGACGCCCGTGTATCCTGCTATTACGGTCGTTCAAGATCAAAGAGTAGATCAACAGCCGGTCGAAGATGGCCCTTGGGCCATGGGTTTAACGCCGATTGAGTTTGCCAAGAAAAACAAATTGCTCTATCGAGACATTACAAATGCTATTAAAGTTGATGGTTTAAGAGCTAAATCTGTTTTTGCGTCTCAACTAGGGCCTATTTGGACTGGCGTTAAAAATTTACCACCCCATCAGAGAGCTATTTTTGCAGTGCTTGCGACCTATGTGAGTTATGAAAGAAAAACAGCGGATAAGCTCTTAGAGCAAATGGCAGGTTCCGCGACTTTTAATAGTGTAAAAGCAGGAAAGATTAACTATGCAGGCATCGATGAGGTGCTAAAGCGCTTTGGATCTAGTCCTGCTGTCAAACAAATTTTAACCCACCATGCTTATGTCTATACCATCTTTGCGGAGCTCTTAACCACGGCTAGAAAAACAGGGATTGTCGCGAATTCTTTATATCTTTGGATCAAGCCGATTGATCGTACCCTCTGGTATGTTTTAAACAATGTGGGTCGAAAAGCCGTCTTTACAGAAACAGCCGCCGTTCATGCGCATTGGCTCGCAGAGCGAGAACTAGGCTATGCCATTAAGACGCCCATGATAGACCCAGTCATCGCAGGGCTTGAAGAGGCTGTCGCGGCGAGAATTATTAAAGATATTTAAAAAGTTTTTTAAATTTAAATTTAAGTTTTGAATTTTGGGATTTGACCTATGAAACTAGTGTTGCAATCGATTGGAAATAACTGGGAAAAGTTTAAACAGCGTAAAAAATCGGCGGTGTTTTCGAAAGTTCGCGCCAAGATTCTTGATCGGGATGGTTACACTTGTCAGTGCTGCCGTTTTGAGTCATCTAGTCTAGAAGTCATTAATAGAGACAATGACTACAGCAATAATAAAGAAAATAATTTCGTCACAGTCTGTTCTTTATGTGCCAAGTGCACTCTTTTAGATTCTTACTCTATTGATTATGCGGGTGGGGATAAGATTATTTATTGCCCAGAGTTATCTCAGGAGCAATTAAATCAATTAGTGAGAGTTCTCATGTGCCATATGTACGGTAAAGACAGTGATGAAATTTACAATGCCAAGATGACCATGGCGCAGCTGCAAGATAGAGCCGCTTGGTTAGATGAAAAAGCAGGCTGTAAACTCTCTCATCCGGCTTTATTTATTCACTATATGCAGTCTCGTCAGAGCGATAAGCAATTAATTAATAGGTTGAGATGGCTCCCTAGTTCGACAGATTACGAAGAAGAAATTAAGCACTGGCAGCAGGCAATCTTTGAAGAATAGGTCGGCTTATTTTTGTAATTTCTAGCTGTAAGCAACTAGAAACAAGATGATTATTTTGATATCATTTATTGATATTACGTAGTCTGGGGGTGTCTTATGCATCAATCTCATCAAAAAACGTTGAAAGCATTGTCTCAAAAACCTCTCCCCCGGTCATTGGAATGGCGATGTGTTGAAACGTTGCTCTTGGCTTGTGGTGCTGAATTGTTAGAGGGTTCAGGTTCTCGTGTCAGGTTTATCTTAAATGGTGTGGTTGCTACATTTCATCGGCCACATCCACAAAAAGAAGCCAAGGCTTATCAGTTGAAAGATGCGAGAATTTTTTTAGAGAAATCTGGTGTATTAAAGGAGATATCAGAATGAAAAGTATGACTTACAAAGGCTACACCGCTTGTCTTGAATACAGCGATGAAGATGACTGTTTTATTGGCCATATTGCAGGGATCAATGATGTTATTGGTTTTGATGGGCGGTCAGTCTCAGAGTTGCATCAGGCTTTTGAAGAATCTGTCGATGATTATTTGAAAACCTGTCAGAAATTAAAAAGAGAACCACAGAAGCCCTATTCGGGAAAAATCTTATTGAGAATTTCTCCTGAAGTACATGCCAGAGTAGCGATTAAAGCGGAGACTT
>Ga0214919_10001031_pt1 | contig 46982 bp, 75 predicted proteins | sample LL1503_MetaG_FD_177994 | JGI IMG/M metagenome (GOLD analysis project Ga0214919, IMG submission 177994) | Freshwater microbial communities from Lake Lanier, Atlanta, Georgia, United States - LL-1503 | ecosystem: Environmental > Aquatic > Freshwater > Lake | place: USA: Georgia | collected...
TCCACTGCCTTCTTTACTCTTGTTTTGAGATATTGACTAAGACTAAAGTACCCAAAACCAAAGCGATGGCGTACCCAATTAAATTTGCTATTAAGCGATAAAATGACATCATATGCCCGGTCTCCTAAAAAACTTATCCAGGGTGCTAGTCTGGTTATGCCATCAAACAAGTCTCCATGTACCACAAGATAATGTTTGCCGTCTGCACCTATATGTTCTATTTGATTATGTATCTCAACCAGTCCAAAACTGAACCCATATGGTATCATGGGGCGGAGGAACTCGTCATGATTACCAGCCACATATACCACACGAGTGCCCCGTTTAGCATGACCGAGAACACGACGGACCACATTAGTGTGGCTCTGTTTCCATCTCCATTTGTTTTGTTGGATTCTCCAGGCATCAATTATGTCTCCTACAAGGTATAAAGTGTCGCAGGAATTGTGCTTGAGGAAGTTGTTTAACTTATCAGCCTGACAATCCCTAGTACCGAGATGAACGTCGCTGACGAAGATGGATCGGTATGTCTTCATACCAATATTTACTGGTGTAATTAATTTTTAATATTACACTTGTGTTACATAAGAAGAAACCCGCCGAAGCGGGTTTGTTTTAGACTACAACTTCTTGATAATCTTCTTTACTACATCCACATTCAGGACAGACAAAATCATCCGGAAGTTCTACCCAAAATCCTTCTTCAACTTCATCGTGTACGTGACCACAAACTACACATATATGTTCGGCATCCATTATGCTTCTCCTTCTGTAACATCATAAGTTCCTGCAATTACTGCATCTAATTTTTCTTGATATGCTGCTGCATGGCGCCGCTCAATCTTAGCCAATGCTGCAAAACGCTTTTCTGCTCGGGCCAATACTGCTGCAAATTGCTCAGCATGTTCTTTACTTTCTTCAATCTGATGCTGTGCTTCTTTGGCAGCTTCTAAATTTCCTTCATGTATAGCAATAGCTTCAAACTGTGGGTACATTTCAGTAAACTCATATGTTTCACCCGCAATGGCTAGTTGCAGACACTCTTGGGTAGTGGGCTTGCCGACGAGCAATTCCAAATGACCCCAGGCATGTAAGATTTCTTGATCTGCGGTATGTTCAAAGTGTTGGGCAACTTCTTCGTAACCCTCGGCACGAGCAATCCGTGCAAAGTAACGATACTTAATATGTGCCTGGCTTTCCCCCGCCAATGCACTACTTAAATTTGCTAATGTAGCTGACATAATTTCTCCTTGTGTGTGAATGTCTTACAATTTTCATTGTACATGTATTTACTATAGAAATCAACTATAAAATGGCCGTTTTAATTGAAAATTTCTATAGCGGTAATAGTATTAATATTCAACGAAGTCAATTAATAACACCACACGCTCTTGATTGGTTTTATTCCATGCCGAATGTGTTTTACGGTCATCAAAAATAATCATTTTACCTTGTTCCCAAGTTATAACAGTATCTTCGACTTGCAGACCAATGTCACCTACGGGTATTTTTAATCCCAGGTGCGCTCTTAAAAAATTACCTTTAAACCCTGTATGTGGCTCTAGAATGGTACCGGGCGCAAGTCGGCTAAATGCCACAGTTCCTACTCCATGCGGGAAATTATTTTTTACTAAATTTGTAGTAACAGGACATTTGACAGTGTTTGGCGGATGCTCTAAGCCGCTAGGGAAACGAAACAAACAAAAAGTTTCCCAACCATGATTGTATATGTCTTTTTCGTAGTAATCACTAAATTCAGATTCTACCTGTAGATATTCTTGATATATGGTTTTCCAGTTATCTTCAAAAACTTTGACAAAGTCGTACATGTGACTTCCTTAAACTAGTATTTATTTCGAAATAAATACTTCGAAGGAATTAACACATGAACGGAAATAACTTATATCTGCATCTTGAACTACCATTGGAGTTTAAAGAACCACCATCTGTAAATTTTACAACTGGCCGCATTAAAGAAATTGAGTTCAGTACCGAAGATCTATTGGAACCGGATTGGCACGCCTGGCTGGGCAGTTTAGGCGTTAGAACAAAATGGGGCAGGGTAATGACCAGCGGTGTGGGTCAAAGATATGACATACATATTGATTGTATGGATCCTCCGGGAAATCAGGCAGCACTTTTAAATTTTATGTTTGAAGGTGACGACAGTGAAATGATGTGGTACTCTATGTTGCCTGGTAAAGAGCCTCACAAATATACCAATACCAGGGGCGCCCAGGTGCAAGGTTATCGCCCAGAAGACTGTGTGGAAATCTATAGATCGCGCCCAAGCAAATCATGCTTGGTCAATACTGGAATTCCGCATAGCATGCAAAACCACAACTCACCCAATAGACGCTGCTGGAGTCTATATTTGCACTCTATAGACCTATCCCGCAGGATAGAATTTCCTGAGGCAAGGGAAATATTTAAGCCTTGGATTAAATGAGAAACCCGCCGAAGCGGGTTCTGGTTGTTTCTTTTATACAGTAAGTCCTACTGCACCTTAGCCTTAAGCGGCCATGGAATATAAACTATCGTTTGCCTTTAGTTTGATTTGCTTGATTTACGGTCATCGCCTACCGTGCTGTCCACTTCAATACTCCTGACCCAATCGATCCTGTGTCATCCCCACCTAAATACACCTTATACACTTAGGTGGAGATGCCGGGCACTGCCCCCGGGTCTTGGCTCCATTTTTATCCGTTTCATACAGCAATAACTACTATTTATCGCCAAGTCTTCCTAGCGATCCAATGTTGTATCCGTTGCGCCTGCCTCGCTAGTCCCCAAGGCAGTGTGAAAAATATCTTCTCACCACTTGGAGTATACATGGTCTTACCATCACTATCGACTCCCATCAATCCTATAAACATAGGTTCTCCTCAATTCAATGCTTCACAGCAAACATACTGCTGATCATTGCTCTTACCATGACTAAATCGCTCTCACATGTGACCACTATAGGCTCATCAAGATCCGGATCATCTGCCCATGCTGCTTCGGGAAACTGTAAAAAAGTAAAGATAGTTCTAAAAGTCACAGTCCTACCTTGTGTGTAGGCAAGCTCTATCACATCCACTATGGAATTTACTATTTGTTGAGCTTTAAAATCTAGCGGGGTCATGATATTTAATTAAATGTCATGTGCCCTGTTGCATACAATACTGCCATCACTGGGCCTGCAATATGCTCACCAATTTCATACAAGGCCCAAACAGTTAATGCCACCGCCCACCATGGGTTAGACTCTGCCTTGTGACCTAACCATATGAAGAACCGTCCGTGCAATTGCCCAATCTTGTTTGCTAGTCGAACTATCATAATTTACCGATTGTAGCAATTGCGTTCACGATAGAAACGACCATCGGGAGTTTGAATCTCTCGCCAGTCACTGCAAATAGGTGGGCGAACACTTGTAGTTTGTTCTACATACACTTGCGGTTGCGATTGTACATACACTGGTTGTGGTGGTACATACACTTGTGCTTGATTGTTGGCATTGGCAATAACTGCTCCTGCAATTCCACCAATGATTAGTGGAGCAATCCAATCGTTGCGCTCAACAATAACTGTCCTTGGCGCTGGGTGGTGATGATGCCATTGTTGCGCAAAAGACAATGATGCCACACTTGTTAAAATAACACTGATTAAGACTTTTTTCATAGTAATCTCCTTACTATATATTTAACGCTTTAGCCAACGATTAAGTTGACAGAAGCCCGCGCAGGGCGGGCTTCTTGTTGTGCTGCATGAAATTATGCAGTGGTTGCGACTTTGGTGTCAACAGCAGGTGCCTTAGCGGCACGAGCCTTGATAGCTTCAAGGCTAGGTGCCTTGGCTTTTGCTTTGGGTACAGCAACCTTAACAGTAGCGGCACCGTTGTACTTGGCATCCGCAGTATCAATTGCTTCTTTGAATTCGGCACGTTGATACATGTCAGTGCCTTTAAGATGCTTGACGCAATCACCCTTGCTCATTTCTGTGGGCAATTCCAACAGCTCAATCTCATCATTACCGGTCTTCATAAGGACCTTTACACGGCTCATGTCGTTAGCGAAACGAACTTTGAACACACCATTATTACGGCTCACGCCAGTTACTTTAAACATATCAAATCTCCTAGTAGGAAGTGGTTGAAAAAAAATGTTGTACTTACAACATGCTCAAATTATAGCTGACTTCTGAATAGAAGTCAACCATTTTTTGACTTGATTTGCCCATTTAGTTTGCAGGATGCAGGGCAAGAACGCTACCAGCGCCATAGCTGGATTCCAGCAGGCTCTTGGTACCAAAATATCCGCCAGAGTCGGGGACAGTCATAAAGACATTGCGTCCCATAGTTGCTGGCACGTGACCTCGTCCGGGCACAAAAGTAGTAGCCGCAGAAGGCATTTGAACTTGTACAGTGGCGCGCCATTGAGTAGTCATGTCAATCTCCTAGATTAATATTCAGTATTTTCGGGCATGCTTTCTAGTACATCATATACTAGAGAAAGCGGAACGTCTAACACTTGTGCGATCTTAGTTGGATGATCACCTTGCTCAAGCATGAGCTCAATATCCAAATACATTTCTTTCATGCGGCTCATGCTAGTTCCTTTTCATTTGCTAGTGCTTCAGTTAATACAGTCAATTTGCGGCTGATGCTAGAACGCCCAGTGTCGGTGTCGTAAACATCACCACAATACCAAACACCGTCCTTCATCACATAGTAGTACTCGGCACCGGTGTACTCGCACAGTTCTAGAAACTCGTCAAATGTGTGCGATACTCGGAAGTCAACGCCCGTCTCGCCGCGGTCACGACCGTAAAAGGTACTCCAACCTGCCGCTCGTGCAGCTTCGTATGCTGCTTTATTCTCTGCTTCAATTCGTGCGTTTTCTTCATCGCTCAACTCATCGTTCTTTGTGTGATACTGGCTGAACGGATGTGCCTCACCAATCAACTTGTCTAGGCTGCTCATGTCGCCTAGTGCCACAAGGTTGTTAGCCCGGGCGCTGTCATAGTGCTCTTGCAGGATAGCGCCATTGTGCGCAAGATAACCGTCCCAATGACAGTAAATGCTCTTGCACTTGTCACCATGCATCACACCAATTCGACTACGTGTACCCATTTCTGACTCCTGTTTGTTGCTGCGTATGTGTATATTATACTGGATTTTGGGCTGGCTGTCAACCGATTATTACCACTCGGCGTGCGCCTTCAAAGTCGCCTTCATCTTCGTACATGTCGTCCTCAACCAAGAGCGTGTCCATGCGGTGGTAGTCGCTGTATTTGACCACACCCTCCGTGACAGAGTCTACAGCAGGTGCAACCTCGGTACGCTGGTAATCGCCATAGTTATAGCTGAAGTGTACAGCCGCCTCAGGATCCATATCCTGCAGTCGCTCAATAAGGTCTTTAACCAGCATACCGTGCTCCTTAAGCATAGAAACTTGTGTTAAATTTGCAACTCTGATACACTACTTCGCGCACCGCGGTATCCATGAGCTCACCGTACTGCTCAGTTTTTTGATCTGCAATAAAACGCATGAGCGCCTCTGTTTGTTGCCAATTCAAGTTGGCTGCTTGACTCAGCTCTACAATCTTTTGTGCTACTACGTCACCGGCATCTGTGTACATGTCAAAGCCTGTATTCATAATCGACTCCTGTTTGTTGCTGTTCATGTATGTATTATAGCGCATTTTGGGCTAGCTGTCAACCGAAATCTGGCATTTTTTGCCAGAATTCTGGAAGATTTTTGTTGTTTTTTAGCAACAAATTACCACTTATTTCCCGTGTTATTCACGTCCAAATTGATGCTGTCTTCCTCAATTTCTTCCTCGTTTTCTTCTTCGTACAGGATTGCACTATCGCTGATACCGTATGTGTAGTCCAAATCACTGGGCAAGGTTTCAATAATTTCCTCACTGGTCATGTCGCCGTACTCGTAGTAGTCGTCGCTGCCGTTGTCCCAAACACCAGCAAAGGCCATGCCGGGTTCATGGTAGTCGGCATAGATACGAAATCCCATGGTTAGCATCTTTGCATAAGCCGCAGTTGGGGGAGCCCATGCGCTGTCAAAATAGAGAACGATGCTGTTTTCTTGCACATCGTTGATGCCATCGGAATTTCCCACATCCCACTTAGTGCCCCAATTTTCTACACACCACGTGTGGTCCCACTCATTGTTGGGCATGGATACAAACTCCTGCAGGAAACGACCAGCAGCAAAGGCATCTTCTGCTCGCCGGATCATTGCCGGATCATCATGTTCCAGCGTCACAGTGTTAGCACACCAATTAGGCATAACGACCTCCTAGGAAAATTGCATCAATGAAAATTCCAATAGCGATAAGGATGAACATGCCACCTATAAGGTTTGACAGCATCCATAGGAACACCAACGGTGTGTCCCTATCAGCAAGGATAAATTTAATCTTTTGCCATGTAGTCATATCACTCTCCGGTTATCATGTCAATTAATTTACAAAAAACGAATATGGCACCCCACAGCATAGCCAGTGCCATACCCAATCCAACTGCCCCTATCAAATAAGGTTCGATGACGTCGTACACACTAGTTCCTTATCCCCGCGGCTTGGACTCAACCACAGCAATACGACCGCTGTAGACACCACGGTTAGGGGTGTGACGCAGAACGCCCGGCGCCGGGTAAGTGATTACGCCACCGGTGCTGGATGGGACGGGCTCGGGTGCAGTATAGTTCATAGTTGCCTTTTAGTTGTGTTAAATTACTTGTCAGTCTTCATGACGTATTCAAACAGGACCCACTTGGCACGATTCAGGCACTGACGTGCATCTTCGGCACGGTTAAAGTCAATGTCGCCGTACTCGGTGTTAATCATCTCTTGTGCATCGCTCATCAAGCTGGCTGCAATCATTGCAGGACCCGAAAAGCGGAAAGTGATGCTGGACTCGATGCTTTCACGCATGCCAGCTTCAGTAACACCGTACATGCGAACTTCACGTTTTTCTTGCTCGGTTAGTGCGTTATAAGTAGCAGTGGTCATCTCAAGTTCCTTTGTTAAACAATAACTATATTAGAAATTTAGTGTTATCTTCTTATCGATTAGCAAGGCAGCAGTCAGCACCATCAGGGCCAACAGTCACTTCGTCGTACCAGGCAATCTCATATCCAAAGTCCTCGCCCTCCAATACTGCAATACGAGCTAGGGCCAGTTCCACAGTTGGATACACTCCGTATATGTGACTCTCAGGAGCGCCACAGTACTCAGCACGTACAATAAAAATAGAAGTCATGTTGTTTCCTTAGTGTCTAAGCATGTATTATAACGTCTTTTGGGCAGATTGTCAACCAGAATTTTGTTGTATTTTTACAACAGGTCCACTTGGATTTGACGTCCGCGGATTGTAGTCCCAAGCCCAGTTGGGATATCCTTACGGTGTGCGCGAGCCAGGATGCGCTCGGTTGCCAGGGTTTCCACTGCCTCCCAGCATAGGCTGCGAGCGTTGACAGTAGCAAACTGATCGCTCATCTGCTTGACAGTCATGTAAAAGCCAATGTCGTTTTCACTGCCGTCACCTTTGAAGATAACACGGAACTTCTGCGAATTTTTCAAACCATCAACAATAGTCTTTGTACGCATGTTTACTCCAGTTAAATTAGATTGGGCTTACAGTGGATTAACCAAATGCCATAGCCAGTTAAAGAAACACTAAAGGAACTCAGCTCGTTTGTCCAGGACCGTCTCCTGTACCCTAGCTCGCACACTAGGAACTCTGAACTTCGTCATTACCGCCTAACTACCCGTCACGTTCTACTGCATAGCCTAAGCTATCGTTCATACGCTTCATGAAGCTGCATAGGAGCCAGTCCGTCAACTGGGTTAAAACTCCTATACAGTCCCTAACGGATTAGGTAACCTTTAATGCTTTTCTAACTGTCTATGTATCAATTATACTTGATTTTTGGGTTCTTGTCAACCAGAATCTTGTTGTATTTTTGCAACAAGCCCCAATTAACATTTACCCCTTTCTCCCTGTCCATGTATCAATTATACTGGTTTTGGGCTGGGCTGTCAACCAGAATTCTGGTTATTTTGTTGTATTTTTACAACAACTAGCTGAAATTTTGGTTAGAAAAACGCTGCCCTGCGCTTTTTTGACGTTGTATGCTAGCGGGCTGTCCTGTGCCCAGCTCATCGTGGGTGAAAAACCCATATAAGAACACTTGGTTTTGCTCTACTTTATAGACCAAACTGAGATCGTGTGTGAGATGGGCATGCTTGAGTCCTTGCACTTGCATACCTATTACTCCTTTTTGGATAAATGGTTTATCACTAGATCCAAAACTGTTATTGGGATTACTACGTTTAGTCTCCATAAACCCGTGCAGTTTTCTCTTAAGAGACGGGTTGTCGCGAATTCGTGCTAGATAAGTCTGCTTGTATAACTCAGATCTACGGAATAGCACTTCCATAGATTATTCCCAAGAAGCCATTTCAGCTTCGAGTTCTTCGGCAGTCATGGGCTTGGACCACGCACCCGATTGATCTTGTTCTACAATCTTAACTAGGTCTTCGGTAAGAAAGCCAGTGTCATTGTTACGGGCAATGGTTTCCTGTAGGGTTGGGGCACTTGCTACTTCGTTGATTTTCATAACAATATTTATCCTATGGCTGTTTGCTACATTGTAGCAGGTATCGTGCTATTTGTCAATACTGAAGTTGCGGTCAATTACGTGAGCTTCGGCTCGGCGTAAGCGATCAATCCAACCCATATTTCTAACTGCTTTGAAGGCCAAATTTTCGGTACTGAATTCCCCACCAGCATCTAGCCCATTTTGGCGCATGCGATAGAGTTTAGCTGCTGCCTGTTTGAAATCTGCAGGACTGGTGCTACGCCTAATAGTTTTGCTCAATAGGTCAATCATGTTCTGGGTTTTTTTCTTTACTGCATGCTGATCATATTGGGGAGGAACGAATTCTGGCTTGCTGACCCAGCGATTGTTTAACACGGAAAATATGCCCGCGCTGTGTCCTTGATGTTGGCTATCTTCTACGTAGAGTTCTACTTCGTATCCATATATGGTGATGTTGTGCTTGTCATTCCAAATGTGTTTTTTAGCACTGTACAATGCCTCAGCTAAGTCGTCACATTTGAGATCACGATAATCGGTTACTACATGTAAATCAAAATCACTGTAGTTGGTGTAATTGAAATTTGCTAGACTACCAGTAAGATATATGTCAAGCATTTTAAAATCTGGTATTTCTAAGTATTCAATAAACACCTTAGCAATGGTCAGCAGTTGTTGGCGCACCGCAGGATCCATGTTCCAGCCCGTCCATACTTCGGGATTAAGTGCCCTGTGATATTGTAGTGTATCGTTAACGGCAACTAATTCATCAGATTTCATTATTTCCCAATCTTAATAAGATTTCCCGGAACTTTGTTTTGTGGCAAAAATGCAGGAGAGACAGGCGGAAGATAATCTCCGTACAAATCAAAAAGAATTTCTGTATTATCTGTGTAGAATCTATATGGACTATATTCCACATTATCGGGTAATGTAATTATTGCTGGCTTAGTCCTACTAGATTTATTAACACGGTAGGGAAACACTCTACCATATCCAGGGCCAGTTTGTGCAGTGTATAACGAATCGTATCGTATTATGACCTGTCTGCCAGACAATACAGGATGACCGTTTTCTACTAGTATAGTGTCTGGTGGATTTTCGTCCGGCAGTTGACTAAAACTAATATCAATGCTGATACCAAATGGCATGCTGGGATAGATTTCCCATTGAAAGTCACCACCATCACCTATAATATCACTGGCTACTATTAGATAACGACCTACAATTTTATCTCGGTCGCTGACTTGTGCTAAATCTAATCCACTGGGGTCTGTTGTTGGAACATCAGTGAATCCCGGCAACTGATCCAGTCGAACAACAGCATACCCATATACTCGATCATCAATTTGTTTGGTGTAAATAATAGGTTCCACAATTTCGATTGTGGTTTGATTACTGGTGTCCTGCCCTGGCCTAGTGTCAAAATCAAAAATATATTCATCGTACTGGGATTCATTGGCAATGCCACGCCAGACGTCGTTTCCTCTTTCGTAGGGTTTATATGCAAATTCGTAATTATTAACATCAAACGGAAAATCAGTGTTGACATTTTTTGCTGGATATCGTCCCGGATTGGATTGGTACGATAATGTTATTGAATCGTTTGTTGAAGATACTGCTTGAAAAACGCCATTAAATGTTGTACTTACACCTTCAACTCTGTACTTCCCAATTGGATAATTTCCCAAATCTTGTAATTTTAAAGTAGCATATCCACGAAAAAGGTCATAGTGCGGATTAGCGACTGTAGTAACGTATGGTGGTAATCGGTAGGTGACAGCTATACTCATAATATGTATTTATGGTCACAGAGTTTATGTACCACACTATGGGATTCCCGGTAGCGAATCGGGCCGTCCCGGGCAGTGGTCGCCCGCCCTCGCAACTAGTGCGGTCCTAAGGGTGTTTGTTTAACCACGCATGCGACGCCGAACGCGGGGGTATGTTCTTCCAGATGTGGGCCTAATCCATACGTTTTTCTTTGGATAAGGGATTCCAGTGACTGGTCGCTCTTTTGGCAAGAACATATATCTGTTAGTTGAACCTTGAAGGCTAAAAACATCACTAGTCCAAATTGGGGCAGTACCACCAGTATTTCGAATCTGGGACAATTTTGCATAATTTTTTACATAGGTCACTGCATCAGCAGGAGTCATATTTGGATACAACTCTGCTATACATGCTAGCATTCCGGCCACTTGCGGACTTGCCATACTGGTGCCTATTTCTCTGCCTATGTAGTATGAGGAACTTCTAGGATCTCTAGCAGTAGTGCTACCGCTCCAACCACCAGCGGAGTCTGACAGGGCGCCAACGATCCAAGTACCCGGGGCAAAGACATCTATTCTAGGTCCGCGATTGCTGTAAAATGCCACAGACTCTAACTTATCAGCGCCTACGGCTCCTACACACACAACTCCCGGGACTGAACCTGGGGCACAACCTCGATGTTGGTACCATAGATAAAGCGTGCCGGCAAATGAAGCTACAAATTGATTTTCATAATCAACATCACCTGGGTTGGCTATATAATAAGATTCATTCCCAGCCGAAGCAACAACTATAACCCCATCGGCTACTGCTTGTGCTATATCTGCTGCATCAGAGTCAAGGTACCATGGCACAGTAGTAGTACCTGCAATGTTGTACATGCCAACTGAATTCAATTGACTTGATGTCAGTGCTGTATTGTTTCCAACTCCTATCTCAGTTCCTCTCCATGATGCTTCAATGACTGGCCCTAGTGTGTACGGTGCATAGGGAAAAGTTAAACTGGTACCAATACTGGCATTTACTATTGTGGGGTTTCTACGACCTGTCGCTGGATTGATAGGTTTATTTTTATGAAATGCTCTTATGTAATCCCAATAAATTAACGAATCAATTGTTCCTCCCAAGGGATCAATTTGATATATGTTAGCGTCTGACGCCCATCCTTGAGTATTTCCGGCAACAGTACTAGTGGTATGACTGCCATGGTTGGCATTAATTGAGTTTGTGGCTTTGGTGTACGGATATGCTCCTGTAAGAAGTGGCGCAGCATCATCGTCTATACCAGATACAATACTGGTTAGTAAATGCCAATTATATAATGTACATCTAGTGCCTCCGGTACCATCTGCATTTTTTGCATATTCCGGATGAGCGGGAACTCCGCTCATGCCATCTACCATAACAATATCAACATTTTTTCCAGTTGGACCAACAGTTGCCGTTGCGGTTTGTGTAGTAGTACCATCGTCGCCCCAATTGGTCCGTTGAACTCCCTCCGTACAACGTAGTAAAGCCCAGTTCTTCCAATTGGAGTTCATAGCAGATCCGGCCGGCCAATATGATCCAGCAGAATCAATTGCTGTTTTACTGAAAATTGCAGTTTGAGAGAGTGCTTGATATTTTCTTGCAGATCGCAGGAGATCTGCATGCACCACAGCAACTACCCTGGGATCTTGTTGTAGCATTGCAGCTTCTCTTGCTGTCAATAGATAATGAGTGTTTAGGCTAGTTGGCCTTCGTTTATAAGGTCCTATAGCTCTATCAGGTATAAATTCTGGTCCACCTTCATTTTCAATATCACTATAAAACGAATCCAAATCTTCAACGTTGGCTAGGGTTACCACAAACTCCGCAGTATCAGTATTATCTAATTCGTCTAAATTTTCAGAAAATATTTTCATTTTATGCTTCAGTCTGTAATAAAGTTAACGTAATAGAAATACTTGTACTAGTACCACTTAGATTAGTAACTGACATTGGTATATTGGTAGTTGGTGGGTTTTCGTCATTGAAGCCGGCTATAGCTGGAGTTACTGTGACGGTTTGACCACCTGTGGTAATAACTTCTGCGATAAGACCAGCGTCAGACGCTGGATCAACGGTTTGTAATCGAGCAGCGTCGGCAGTCCTAGCTGCATCACTTGAATAAATTCTCACCCAAGCAGCAGCAGATGTTTGTATTTTGTACAAGGTGTAACCTTTAAAACCAGTGACATTAAATGATGCGGTTGCAAGATTGTTTATAGAACCACTACCAGTTGCTGTAGTTCTTAGGTATGCAGCTGGAACTCCACTTGCGCCCGGGGCTCCACTTGCGCCCGGGGCTCCACTTGCGCCAGATGGTCCGGTTGGGCCGGTTGTAACGGTTGTAGTTAATTGCCAAGCATTGCCGTTCCATTTCCATGAACGAGTATTAGCAGTGTAAACTTGATTTAATGTTGGCGTGTCGGGGAAATTAATAGGCATGATTGTTCTTTCATTTATTATATTTATTCTTAATAATCAAAAATTTTTAATTCTTATATTGCATTATAGGGAAAACTCTTTCCTACTCCCCATATTATCCTGACCACACCACCACCCGGGGTATTGCTATAGTCGGTCCAAAGATATCTACTTTCAGCATAACCACCGCCACCACCACCACCATACGCACCGGCAGTGGTTTGAGGACCATATGGAGTACTAAATCCTACACACCTACCAATTTCTCCACCGCTGCCGCCGTAGCCGCCACCCGTCGGTCCATCCCTAAGATCGTACCAGCCGCCGCCATAATGACCACCAGCCACTGTAAGGTTCCCAACTATTCCATAAACTCCTACCCCGCCACCACTACCAGCTGGGTATGAGTACCCATAAGTACCCCCACCACCGCCGCCGCCCAAGCTAGCACCACCATCGACATAAGCATTATAATTATTATTATTCCAGTTCCAGACTCCGGCAGTTCCTTTACCTCCGGCGCCCACATATCCACCAGCACCACCACCACCGCCTTTGTAATCAAATCCGTTACCCTCAGGGTAACCATTTGTATAAATTGATCGAATCCCAACGGTAGCACCATCCCCACCATCCCCACCACCATCACCAACAAACGTACCACCCCAGCCGCCTTCATTACCGTTGGGAGTACTACCATCTCGATGCAGACCACCGGCTTGTTTGCCGCCACCGCCTTTAACTGTTGTAGGGCTAATAAAATAACTATCTCCTCCCCTACCTTGGGTAAGTCCCGGTGCCCAAGGTGTAATAGCAGGACGCGCAGCATGAGCTGACCCATACCCCGGGGTACCGGCTGCCGCAGTCCCTGGGGTGCCAACAACAACTGTATATGTGTGTCCCGGGACCACTGAGATATTATTTCGCCATCCTAGGCCACCACCACCGCCGCCGGCTCCACCGGGTTCATCTGCTGGCTGATCGTTCGGGCCTGTAGCAGATCCACCGTTGCCGGCACCACCGGCACCAACAGCTACAACCGACACACTGGTAACCCCGGCCGGGCAGGTCCATGTACCGTTTGATGTAAATATTGATTCTTCTGCCAAATTTAAATAAAAAGTTTGCCCCCAAATTAATTTTACAACCCCATCACCGCCTGCGCCGCCTCTGGTACCACCGCCACCACCCCCACCACCATAATCTCCACCTTTGCCACCAATCGAAGTAGGGTTACCACCAGGTCCGTAATATAAACCAATGGATCCATCTTTACCGCCATTGGTTGACCCATGACCCCCCCAGCCTGTATAATTAAGTTCACCTACAAGTTTAAATCCAGTAATACCACCTAAATTCTGGCCCGGAATGCCATCTATACCAATGCCCCCACCACCACCTGCTGAAGGATTATTGGCGCCGCCGCCCCCACCACCACCTGGCGTGCTGGCGGTATCAGTGCCGTACAGAAAGTTGGTCGGTGATGTAGCACTACCATTCCAACCGCTTGATCCGGCGCCGCCCCCACCACCACCACACCTGGCACTACCAAAACTGCCGCCGCGGCCGCCATCGGCACCGCCGGTGCCTACATATCCGCCGCCAAGACCGCCGGCGGTGCTAGACACCCCACTAGTGATTGTTATACCCGGGCCGCCACCGCCTTTGCCGCTAACAGTAGTTGCACTAATAAAATAACTATCCCCGCCATTTCCGGCCTTGTATCCGATAGTACCTGCATCAATAGCAGGATCAATTCCGCCCAACCCAACAACTACTACATATGTCTGGCCCGGAACTACTGGGATACTACTTTTCCATCCGCGGCCGCCGCCCCCGCCACCGCCGCCCCCACCACCATCCCACGGCGCACGGTGAGCGCCAGCGCCGCCGCCACCAACAGCTATAGCAAACACACTCGTAACTCCGGGTGGGCAAGTCCACGTGGCATTGGCAGTAAATACCACCTCGCCTGGTGGGACTACCCTTACAAAACTATTGATTAATGATACACTCATATTGCATTATAGGGAAAACTCTTTCCTACTCCCCATATTATTCTGACTACGCCGCGGCTGCCCGAGCCACCTTTTTCTCCAGCGCTGGCGCCACCACCACCTCCACCATACAAACCCCCATTGCCACCCGGGGCAGGTGATACACGATCTCCATTGGCATCAAATGCAGTTCCTAGTCCCCCATTGCCACCACCTAGACTGCTGCCACTTCCGCCACCACCTTTACGATCATTTGGGCCGCTAACCATGGTTTTCCCGCCAGGAGTTACTAGCCCAAGTGATCCGTATGTGCTGGTACCACCACCACCACCAGATCCGTCAAACCCATATGTACCGCCACCACCACCACCACCTGGACTTTCGCCACCGTCAACAAAAATTCCATCGCCCCAATCGCCTATTCCAGACGTACCTGCACCACCTGCACCAGTATACCCCCCGGCACCGCCACCCCCGCCTCTATAGAACCAACCATCCCAAGTTGGGTCACCATTTGTGTACGGTGCTCTAGGCCCAACTGTGCCACCATCGCCGCCCGGGCCACCACCATCGCCAAAGAAGATACCACCACCACCACCATCATTTCCAGTAATAGCGCCACCACCTTGGGGAGCACCACCACCTCCACCACCTCCACCACCTAGTACTGTTGTTCTACTAATAAAAAAACTATCTGTGCCGTTGGAGGCTTTAAAATTTGGAGTAGAGTAATTGGTACTATTTATAGGTGATGCTGTATCCACACCAGCTGTACCAACAACAACCGTGTATGCTTGACCTGGGACCACAGTAATGTTATTTCGCCAACCCAGGCCACCACCACCACCACCTGCACCACCATAGTTTTCATCAAATTGGTTTTCAACCGCAAAGCCATGATTACCACCGCCCCCACCGCCAATACACAATACACTAACACTAGTAACTCCGGTTGGGCAAGTCCACGTGGTATTGGAAGTAAATTGTACGCCCGATGCTCGGGTAGGATTAAAAGTTTGTCCCCAAAGTATCCGCACAGCGCCTGCGCCTCCCGAGCCCCCTCTATGCACTAGCGAGGTCCATTCACCTATTGCCCCACCCCCACCCCCACCAAAATCACCACCGTTACCGCCAACAGACACGCCAAGATATGCATAAAATCCATTTTCACCATTGGTACCATCACTACCACCACTGCCCCCACCAGCATTCCCGGCGAGTATGCCAGGACCAATGCCACCACCACCTGCACCATCAGCTTTTTGTCCATAAATTCCTACACCACCCCCACCTCCACTTGCAGTATCACTACCACCACCACCCCCGCCGGCTGCGCCAGTAAATGCACCGGCACTATTACCATTGGGATAATTTGTTAGAGTTGCATTAACTGCTGATCCGCCTGCACCATTGTACCCACCTGCACCACCTCCACCGGCACTTCTAAATGCAACGCAGTTACCACCTCGCCCACCTGCGCCGCCACCAGTACCAGTGTACCCCCCACCAGCACCCCCGGTGTTAACACTGGCACCAGCACCGCCACCGCCTTTAACTGTTGAAGTATTGATAAAATAACTGTCGCCACCATTGCCGGCTTTATCTCCTGGGGTACTCATATCGCTTGGGATGTCAACCCCGCCAGCCCCAACAACAACTGTGTATGTTTGACCTGGCACTACTGTGATATCACTTTTCCATGCCAGCCCACCGCCGCCGCCACCTGCGCCACCGTTATATCCGTTGAACCCTCCCCAACCGTGATTACCACCGCCACCACCACCTATAGCAATTACTGATATACTAGTAACTCCAACCGGGCAAGTCCACGTGGCATTGGCAGTAAATACCACCTCGCCGGGTGGGGCTACATAAGGCGCCCTTACAAAACTATTGATTAATGATACACTCATGCTGCATTGCTGGGAAAACTGCGTCCTGTGCCCCAAATTATTCTTACTACCCCAGCACCACCAGACCCTGCAAGAGCTGTAGAGTACTCAATGCTAGCACCACCTCCACCTCCACCGTATAACCCACCGTCTCCACCCTTGGAGTAGCGTGTAACATAATTAAGGCCTACGCCAATTTTACCATTTTCTCCACCACTACCTCCCGAACCCGGGCCACCAAAATCACGCCACCCGGGTGCAGCAGAACCGCCTGCACCGGTTACCCCTTTTCCATATATGCCTACTCCGCCACCACCAGGACCGGGTTCGCCACTGCCACTAGTGCCTCCGCTACCACCAGCACCACTATTAGCAGCTCCGCTGTTGCCAGCTGGGCCAGCTTGAGCACTGTAGTTGTTTTTTTCAGTGTTATAATACGCATCAGTATTTGTACGAGTTACCTGAGTATCTGCCCCACCGGTACCAGAGTATCCACCGGCGCCACCACCACCGCATCCAACAAACAGAATTTGTAAATTATTTTCTGTACAACTACCACCGCGGCCTCCCCCGTCACCTACATATGTTCCACCAGCACCCCCGACATTATTATATGCAGTTTCACCACCACCACCTTTAACCATAGTCGGACTGATAAAATAACTATCCTCGCCGTCGATGCCCTTACCACCGGGTGTGGACCGCGTATTTGGACTATTATCATATCCGCCGCTGCCAACTACTACAGTATATGTTTGTCCCGGTGTTACAGTAATATTATTTTTCCACCCAAGACCACCACCACCACCACCACTGCCCCCGGGGTAGTTGCCGCCGAAGACATAGCCGCCCCAACCGTGATTTCCAGCGCCACCGCCACCAACAGCTACCACTGATACACTGGTAACTCCAGCTGGGCAAGTCCACGTGGCATTGGCAGTAAATACCACCTCGCCGGGTGGGGCTACATAAGTCGCCCTTACAAAACTATTGATTAATGATACACTCATGCTGCATTGATTTAAAATTTTATATTCTATTGTAATAGAGATTTATTTTTAGTCCTGCCGCCGCAGTTCCTGCAGATGTTATATCAAAGGTAATTTCGCTGTCATCGGCTATGGACACGTTTGCTGATGTTAATGTAGTTGGGATAGCCGCAGTTACACTGGTTTTTTCGGTGGCATCAATTGAGAGCTTATTTGCTCCTAGTATACTGGTCCCGTTTAATTTAATATCAACAATAACCAATCCTGATGTAGATGCTGTAGCCACTGATGATCTTGGTATTTGGGTTATAGACATGGGCCACGGAGCCCTGAATCTTGTTTTTGCAGTTCCGGTGGTCAAACTACTTACTTCATCAGATAATGCAATGGTAAACACAGTTGAAGTAGGACCTGTTGCTCCTGTTGCTCCTGTGGCACCTGTTGGACCACTAGACCCACTAGGTCCGCTGCTGCCAACTACACCCGAGTTGGCAAGTTCAACCCATTGGTAAGATGTGCCATCATTTAAATAATAATATTGAATACCAGATTCTGAATCTACCCAAATTGTTCCCAAGCCCGGGCTAGTGGGTGCAGAATTAGCAAATGTATAGTTCACTGATCCACTGGCACCAGTAGGTCCAGTAGCACCAGTAGCACCAGTGGCACCAGTGGCACCACTTGCTCCGTAACCACTGGGACCAGTAACACCAGTTGATCCTATTAATCCTGTTGGACCTGTTGGTCCCGATGGACCTGTTGCACCAACTAGTCCGCTTGCTCCAATTCCAGTAGGTCCAGTAGGGCCTGTTGGGCCAGTTGCACCGGCTTGTGCCACAGATACAGTAACATTACCGCCAGTAGCAGATGCAGTAACACCACCACCAACAAAATTTAATCCGGTTAATGCACTGGTTATTTGATTACCTTCATCTCGTACTAGAATATTTGATCCACCGCCACCACCAGGGATAGTAACAGTAACATTACTGCCAGTGGTAGTTGCAGTAACACCGGCACCGACAAAATTTAATCCAGTTACAGAACTTGTTAAACTAACCCCTTCGTCTCTAACGGCAATATTAGCAGCACCACCGCCAGTGGCACTGATAACTATATCGCCGGTACCAAGTCCAGTACCGCTCCAAACATCTATGCCATCACCAGCGCGAATTTCAGTTACATACCCAGTAGAGTTGATGTATATTTTTGTAATTCCGGGAGTAGTTTCTGTGTCAAAACTTATAGGGTAAGCTGCTTGAATATTGGCAATAGACCCAGCTGGACCAGTTGCGCCAGTTGCACCACTTGGGCCAGTTGAACCAGTTGCACCCCTGACACCAGTTGCTCCTACTATGCCCGATGACCCCACAGAACCATTTGTTCCTGCTGGGCCGGTAGAACCAGTTGCCCCTTTGGGACCAGTGGCACCACCAAGCCCGGTCGCGCCCCTAACACCACTCGGGCCAGCTGGACCAGTTGCACCAGTAGGACCGCGTGGTCCGGTGGGTCCAGTTGCACCCACAGTGGTTACTGCTTGTGGTCCCATCTGTGCTGCGCCTGGTTTTGTTGCTAGTTTCGTAACTGCTTCGCCAGTAAAAATTTTTGTATTTTCGTTAGACATAGTTTAATTTTCCTATTTGTAATTATTCAGCGGCAGCGGCACCGCATTTGGCACGTTTGGCTCGGGTCAACGCTCCAAAGTCCACCGGCCATTCTGCCCCGGGATTGAGTTCTCGAGCAGCAGGCGGAAATGCAAATTGTACACCTGCCATGGTTTGAATCTGTGAAACTGGCAATCTAAATTTAGTTAAGTCGTTGCCTAAATTAACATATGGTTTAGTATGCGGGAATCCCCAACCTGCTATTTCGTTTGTTTGATTGTTAATAACAATCTTATAGAAACCATGAGGCACAACTACACCTGCGCCGATTCTAGGATCCTGTGCATCGTACACACCACCTACGTAGATGGTGTAGCTTTGATTGCGCTGTACTGCCCACCCACGTATACTGGTTTCTAACAGTTTCCAAATACCACGATTCAGTGAGCCATGCTGCGGACTCATATTGGTCATTAAGAAACTTTCGTATTCGACCTGCTGGTCCCATGATAGATCACCATCGGGACTCATGTGTCCTTTATCGTAACCAGTGCCAGCATAGTCATCAGGTTTAGGACCGTTTTGTATGCTCTGATCAGCAACAAATGCATTGGTGCGTGGCCAGCAACCCAGTGCATTTTGTGGCAATAGTTCGTAGGTTACATACTTAGGTAGTTTAGCAGCGGCATCATATCCTACCAAGTAGGCCTGACGGCAAATTGGCTGTACACCTGCTGTTTGTGGGAAACCGTACGGAGCATGCACTCGGCAGGTTTGTGGATCTTGTGGGGCCCGTTGGGTCCACGCTTGTGCATTAACTGCTGCTATTACCAGCAGGATTGAGATTATAAATTTTTTCATCGAGTGCTCCATAATATGTATTTATGGAGCACTTGATTAAACGGTTACCTGCGTTTTTCAATAACCTTATCAGCTAGTCCGTATGCAACTGCTTCTTCTGCACTCATGAAACGGTCTCGATCCATATCCGCTTCTAGTTGTTCGTATGTTTTACCTGCTGAGTTATGATCTCGGTAGATACGGATCAAGTTCTTTTTAAGGAAAGTGATCTCTTTGTACTGGATTTCAATGTCACTCTGCATGCCACGTGCGCCACCACTGGGTTGATGGATCATGTGTCTAGCATTAGGCAAGATGTAACGCATGCCCGGTGCACCTGCTTGTGCAAGTAAACTGCCCATACTGGCTGCTTGTCCCATGACAATGGTGCTGACCTTTGGCTTGATATATTGCATGGTATCGTAAATGCTCATGCCTGCTGTAACACTACCCCCGGGACTGTTGATGTAGAACAGGATATCTGCATCAGGATTATCACTCTCTAGGAACAGTAATTGTGCTACCACCAGACTGGCGCTGTGATCGCTTACTTCTGTGTCTAGCATGACAATGCGATCTTTAAGCAAACGGCTGTATAGATCATAACTGCGCTCGCCGTTGCTGGTACGTTCCAGCACCATGGGTACTAAATTTGGCATAGGTTCCTTTGTAGTCTATTATAGCTGATTATAGACTATTATAGATCTATTGTCAACACCGTTTGAAGTCTTGATAATGAAACCAATGCCCGTTGCGGAACCACGTTTTTAAAGTCAGTCCGTAATAGTCAAAGTGATCACGCCACTCAAAGAAACTAGGACCATGCGCACCGCTATACATATTGGGTTCTCTACCATACAGGTCCAAATGTTGCCAACGATCAACGTCCCACTGATATTGATGTACCATTTCGTGTGCTAATACATTCATAAACCACTGGGCACAAAACCATTTATCGTTGAGCTCAATATTGCACCAGCTTCCCGATTCCTGCTGCTCTGGATGCCAATAGCAACTTCCCCAGGCTTTCCTGCCAGCCCGAACAGTTATCTTGGGTTTTTTTAATTGATTGTTAAAAATGTGTCGATTTATGATCTTGTATGCGTAATCAATATCACTAGTTCCGGGGCGAAATTGTTTGCGGCGCTGATAATGAATACCGGGCAGCGGACTTTCCATAATGGTTCTAATAGGATTGGGTCGAGCCATACAAATATTTATTAGTACCGTTACAATCTGGTTAAATACAATATAACATTAAGGAGATATCAATGTTCAAAAAAATTAAAGAGTTTTTCGTAGGTAAACCTGTAGAAGCCGCTGCACCGTATAAAGTAGAAGCACCCGCACCTGTTATAGCCGAAGTTGCTGCGGTACAAGTAGAAACTGTTGCAAGTTTTTCTACTGTTGTTTCAGAAGCGCCTGCACCTGTTACAGAAAAAGCCATTAATCCCGAAACAGGTGATGTGTATGACAAACTGGTGACACCAGAAGCGCCTGCACCTGTTGCAAAGCCAAAACGTGCTGCAAAGCCCAAGGCTCCTGCTGCTGCTAAACCAGCTAAGGCTCCAAAAGCAGCCGCAGCAAAAGCACCTGCAAAACCAAAAGCTAAATCAAAGAAGGCCTAATTGTTTAGCCTCTTCGTATAATGCGAAGCTGGCTAAATTTTTACCTTTCGACTCACACATGATGTCGAATCGATCTAGAAAACTCAGTGCCCACCGGTTTACTGCTGTATTCCAGTAGAAATCACTATGCGCTCTGAGTTTTTGTTTTTTGTGTCCTGATTCTAACAATGCAGAATGATCTGGCATTACACCAGTGTTGTGATCCACCAGATAATCCTCTCGGCTAAGAGAATAATGAAGTGTAGGGCGCACACCACGCCAACTGTCCACCACACGATCAACGCGACTATCTGTCGCTGAGACATATTCCCCTTCTCGTATCCAGTGATGATGTATGTCGAGCACAATAGGAACGATATCGCTAATAGTAAGGCAATCATCTAATCCCCAAGCATTTTCTTCATTTTCAATTGTAATGCAATTTCTTGCCTCTGGGCTAAGTCTGGCATGTGCTCTTCGTATGCCCGCAGGGCCTTCGCGACCTGATATGTGGACATTGATTTTGAGGTCTTGGAATCGTTGGCCATAGCCCATCCAGCGAGCCATGTCTGCGTGGTATTCAAATTCTTCTATGCTCCTATCGACAATACCAGGATTACTGCTAGCAAGAACAGTGAACTGGCCAGGATGAAAGCTGACACGTACATTGCGGCTGCGAGCGCTGTTACCGATAGATATAAAATTGCGCTCACAATAGTCACGAACATCGCTACGGCGCCAAAAATAACTCCAATCAGCTTGGGTATAAACAGGCAACAAATCGCTGCTAAGACGAACCATCCTAAGATTTTCATGTAATTCTCCTACTCGATCTACCAAGCGCCGTGTGGCTTCAATGTTCCGCACCATCAAGTCCCACAATCGCTGTTCAGCTACATCCAGTGTCTGTCGCTTTAACCAAGCACATGTGGTGGTTCCAGTATTATATTGTTTACAATCATCTGTAGAGTCAATACCGTCAACTTGTGACGGATGATCGATCCACTTACATGCAAATCCCAAGCTGCCTAGGCGTTTGAAGGTCATACGTATTCATATATAATAAAGAACATAACGTATTATATACTATCACTACGTGAAAGTCAACGAGAATTAGTAAATTAATTATGCAGTTATAATGCCAAATTTAGCCCAACGTGCCCCACCCAAACTTACCCAACCAATTGGTGCCCCAACCTCGGGTTTAGTGTTCCAAACTATGTTTCCCAAAGGCTGATTGTTAGTTGGTGCAGAATCTGCGCTGGTGTGCGTAGATGCACCGATGTTAATAACATTGACACTAATGCTACCATCTGGGTTAACTGATAAATTGTTATATCTATTGGCACCAAATATTAAACTTTGGTTAGGCTTGGGCATGCCAATACGTGCAGTATCTTGCCGTAACTTGTTAAACGTCACTTGAACTTCTTGATCCCACATGTCAAGCGGGGCCTCTGGATCCATGGTGTTAATACCTACCCTGTTGTTGCTGACATACAAGGTGTCATCTAACAATGTTTCGCCAATTACTTGCAATTCTTTTAGTGCGCCTACTTTTTGCAAATTGCTGTTCAACACAGTTGGTGCCAGAGTGGTATCATTAATGAAGCTGTGGCCACCTTTAACCTTGATAGATTCAACCGGGATTCCTCGAGTTTGTATTTCATCAAACACTTGATCTCTAAAAGATCCCAGTAAGCCATCTGCCATTTCACCACGTAAGGCAGTTATGCAGTGCTCAAGTATGTCACGAAAAAGTTGGCTGTCAGAACTCATAGTTCCAGCTAATTCTAAATTGCCGGCAATCACGGCATCAGTTGCTACTTCCAATCTTTGAGCCACAAGAGTATTCTCAAATACAGTAGCTTCATCTAAAATTGTAACTTGGCACACTCCGGCTTTATCTTGGATACCAACGCTTTCAAAGTTTCTATGAGTACCAGAAATAATTTGTTCCGGGCGTATGTATAGCCCTTCGGGATTGATAGCATTACCCGGAACACTGCGTTCAGGAAATGCAAACGTTTTTGGATTGCTAGTTAACAATGCACCAATGTAATCTCGTGCAGTGGCAGCTATATCAATTCGTCTAAGTTGATCCCTAACTCCCTCGGATACTAATTTGTTCACGTCCTGATTTAATGTTCTCAAAAAATCATCTGTGATATTTTTTACTAGGACTGTGGTTTGTTCGTTTATATTACTCATGTTGACCTCAAAATTTGATAGTTATAATATGTTCATAATTCTTTTTTATTGTACTCTTGTACATGATGTTTTTATGAACATAGAAATTTACAGCGGCATTGTCTAAACTGAATTTAGCCAATTGTTTAAAATACATATTGCGACGATGGAACGGACCATAGACCTGCATTTGAGTACTTACCTCATATATGGTACCAGTGTATGCATTTTTGTCGACCATGTCGTACTGGTAGTGTTCAAGATAGATTCTGTTTTTATCAGCACCATTGATTAAAATGGGTTGACTGAACTCTTTATCTTTAAAATCTTGATTTTTGTAATCTCGTAAGGTAGTAATAATAATACCATCAACAGCATTGGCCAGCTGTTGAACAAGGTATTTTTGATCCTCGTCAGTCTCAGCAAAGGTAAAATACTCATCGCATGCTACGGCAATTGTGCTGGATTTAGGTTCTATGTTATCTAAATCTATTAGATCGTACACACAGCCATGACTATTTAGATATTCTTGTATCTCTTCACTGATATGTGCTGCCCTAAAGGGGATTGAGCCCATGGTTAACATCCATGGATTAAATCCAACAAACAACATGTTGTCGTTGGCAGTTAAATCATAGTAGTGTAAGATCTCGTCTAATATGTTTTGTTTTTTGGACAAAACATCAGCAGACCTTTGATTGTTGACAAATCCATTAAATAGGACGTCACTGTATTGTGTGAATGATATCATTTGTTCTTGTTACCGAGCTCATAGATATTTATGAGTAGCTGGTAACAAGAACCCGTTAGCCTTTTATTCGATCCAGTATAACTTGGTAAAAACTATCTAATTCACCACCAAATCTACCATATAAATGTCCTATAGCGTCAAGGCAATATGTGTAGTTTTTTGCTGCCAATTCCTTAACCATTTGCTGATGTAGGTGCTTATAATGCTCTAGAACAGGCATTTCTACTGCCGATATACTATCACCGGGCACCACACAAAAACATTCCACTGATGTGCCACGTACATCTAATGTTTCTAATTCCAGTACCACGTACTTTTCATTTAAGTGGTCGGCTACTTCTCTATTGAAAATTATATTCATACTATCCAAATCTTGGTTTTAATCCCAAGCGATTATACACTTGCTGTACTGCTGTGGCTTGACTTACACAATCCTCTAGTGCATTATGCAAGCCCACTTTGCCTTTAATCCTAGGGTCACCGTGTGCCTTGAACAGGGTGCGACTGTCGCTGATTTGCCAGAACTGCCAAGGAGTAGGCCAACCATATTGCCGGTAAAGATTTTCTAATATGGCAATGTCAAATACTGGGCCTTGGCACCAGATGTTGTCAACACCCACTAGGAATCGGTTTAGACTCTTGTACATGGTTTCCACACTGACTCTGTTATCAGGGCCCAGTGCTTCTTCTCTAACATCTTCGGCTTGCCGCAACCACCACTCCAGTGTGTCGTCCTGTACTTCGCGCCCACGCTCAATTTGCTCATCGGCATCAATGCGCAGGTATAATCCGGGCCCGGGCTCTTTGAGAGTGTAAGGGTCAAATTTAACTGCACCCAGGGTGAGTACAACACAACCGGGCTGTGTGCCCAGAGTTTCCAAATCAAGCATGCAATCAGTAGTCATGCTGGATTGTACGCTATTATTTGACTATTGTCAAGTGTTTTTTGCTCTCAGCTTCGGCTACCCGTTTGCGCAGGCTACTGCTACTGAAACTGTGATCCCGCCCATTATAGACGATTTCGATCCCACGCTTTTGACAAATATCTCTACCGGTAAAGTCTTTGTCTTTATACTCTACACCCAATATCCTAACATCAACTGGCAATATCAGCAAAAGGTCTTCTACGTCTTTTTCAGTTTGGTATATTACCACTTCATCCACGTTGCGATTAGTGCTCAACTGTATCTGTCGCTCTACAATGCTCTGCACTGGTGGGTTCTTGCTGTCCGGGCGATCAATGGTGGGATCGGTCTGTAGTGCTGCAATCAAGTAATCACAGTGATTTTTAGCTTCACTCAGCATGGCAATGTGTCCTGCATGCAGCAGGTCAAACGTGCTGAAGGTGATGCCAATCTTTAAACCATCCCGCTTGAGTTCTTTTACTTTATTGAATATCATACCACTTCTTCTACAATGCCCAGAAGTTCTGCTATGATTAGACAATAACCAGCCATTAGCAAGTTACCTCCGATTAAGCAAGCACCCGCTACTATACGAATAGCACTCTTTACAAGGCTGACATAAAAATGGCCTCGGCTGGTGTCTCGAGGTTGGACTTCAAGGTCGATCATTCTTCTGCCTCTAATTTTATTTCTAACGGATATCCTTGCCTACGTGCCAGGAAACTGACTTCAATACCTTTTTGTTCAGCTATTTCGTAAGGCATAATAGACACTACTGCTGAACCATCTTCATGTATTTTTTGTGTTAAATCCTCGGCAACACTGTGTTCGAGATTAAAAATTGTAACTAAACTTTCAATTACAAATTCTGCTGTAGTAACCTCATCGTTAATGTATATAACTTTGAACATTCTAGGTTCTTTAATATTGAGCTTAGGCTCAATTCGAGGTTTAATCTGACTTTTAATTAGTATTTCAGTTGCAGTTGTAGTTGTCATTTTTGTTCCTTAAAAGCGGGGATTGCTCCCCGCTGTTGTATTTAATTAATCGCCACTGGTAATGGCAATTTTACGAGGCTTGAGTGCATCAGGAACTATGCGCTCAAGTTTAACTGTAAGCATGCCATTTTTAACTACAGCATCCTTGACTTCCAAGTAACTACCTAGTGTGAACTTGCGCTCAAAACTACGTTGACTAATGCCCCTATATAGGTAATCGGTCGCAGCAGTTGTTGGAATTTTTTCTCCAATGATAGTTAAAACATCTCCCTCAATACTGACATCAATGTCGCTGTAGTCAAATCCAGCTACAGCAAATTCAATAGAGTATTCATTTTCACTGTACTTAACAATGTTATACGGGGGATAGTTACTTTGATTTGTCTGCGTGTCTTGCATACGCAAAATTTCATCAAACAAACTTTCATAACCTATTGTAAACCTTGAAAGAGGCGCGGATAGTGGCGCAAAGTCTATGCGCCCTATTGTTAGTTTTGTCATATTTTTCTCCTATTAAGCAAGATGACTAATGTGGGGCCCAAAGGCGCCCCACGGGTTTGGCACACCATGTGCCTTATTGAGCGTCAGGTTTAACTTCCTTAGACTCAACATCTACTGGGCCATCGGCTGGTGCAGACTCTGCTGCTTTTTTTGCAGCTTCTTCAGCATCACTCTTGGCCTTTGTTAGTGAATTGTATGCTTCATACACTAGTGGCATACATTTTTGAATGTCAGGAACATCGCCATCAGCTGCTGCTTTTTTTAGATTAGCAATAGCCTCAGTTAGCTTGGTCTTTTCTTCTTCAGTGATTTTATCACCGTAGTCCTTGAGATCTTTTTCAATTTCATTAACCAAGCCCTCAACTTGATTGCGTTGATCGATTAATTCGCGTTGCTTCTTGTCAGTTTCGGCATTGAGCTCGGCATCCTTGATCATGTCTTGGATTTCTTTTTCACTCAAGCCACTGTTGGCTTTAATGGTAATATTGTTTTCCTTACCAGTTGCTTGATCCTTGGCGCTGACTTTAAGAATACCATTTGCATCAATATCCAATGTGACTTCAATTTGAGGTTGTCCACGACGTGCTGGTGGAATACCGTCAAGATTAAATTCACCCAATACTTTGTTGTATTGGAATATTTCACGCTCGCCTTGCGCAACTTTGATAGTGACACTAGGTTGGCCATCTTCGGCGGTACTAAACACTTGGCTATGCTTAGTTGGGATAGTTGTATTTTTAGAAATTAACTTAGTAAACACACCGCCCATGGTTTCAATACCAAGACTTAGTGGAGTAACGTCTAGCAATAGAACGTCTGTGCGTCCTCCACCCAATACGTCACCTTGGATAGCAGCACCAGCGGCAACTGCCTCGTCTGGATTAACATCTTTACGTGGTGCCTTGCCAAATAGCTTTTCAACAACTTCTGCAACCTTAGGCATGCGTGTCATACCGCCAACAAGGATAACCTCGTCGATGTCAGCAGCAGTAACCTTAGCATCTGCCATGGCAGTTTTACAAGGAGCAATGCTGCGTTGAATTAGCTCATCAACTAGACTTTCTAACTTGGCACGTGTTAACTTAACATTTAAGTGCTTAGGACCTGTTGCGTCTGCTGTGATGTAAGGCAGGTTAACATCAGTTTGGGCACTGCTTGACAATTCAATCTTGGCTTTTTCAGCAGCTTCTTTTAGTCGCTGTAGAGCCAACATGTCTTTCTTAAGATCAACCCCATTATCCTTCTTGAATTCATCAACCAAGTAATCCATAATACGTTGGTCAAAGTCTTCACCACCTAGGAATGTATCACCGTTAGTGCTTAGTACTTCGATTTGTTTGTCGCCATCAACATCTGCTAACTCAATGATACTTACATCAAATGTACCACCACCCAAGTCATATACAGCAATTTTACGGTCACGCTTGTCTTGTTTGTCCACGCCATATGCCAATGCAGCAGCAGTTGGCTCATTGATGATACGCAGAACTTCTAAGCCTGCGATGCGTCCTGCGTCCTTAGTAGCTTGACGTTGACTATCATTGAAGTAAGCAGGAACAGTGATAACTGCTTGTGTAACTTCGTGCCCAAGATAGTCTTCAGCGGTCTTTTTCATTTTGCGAAGTATTTCAGCTGACACTTGTTGAGGAGCCAATTTATCGTCGTTGGCTTCAATCCATGCATCACCGTTGTCGGCTTGGGTAATTTTGTAAGGCATCAAGTTGATGTCTTTTTGTACAGCTGATTCTGTGAACTTGCGTCCAATTAGACGTTTAGCTGCATAGATTGTATTTTTGGGATTTGTAACTGCCTGTCGTTTGGCGCTGGCACCTACTAAGATTTCACCATTGGCATAAGCTACAATACTAGGTGTAGTTCTAGCACCTTCGCTGTTTTCAATGATTTTGGGGATACCGTTTTCAATGACGGCTACACATGAATTTGTGGTACCCAGATCGATACCGATGATTTTGCTCATAATTTTCTCCTTAGTTAAGCAAGAATATGTAAGACCCCACCCGGGCATCCTACACATGTATTTATACACGATCCGTCAATAGCTGTCAATTTTTTTGATAGTTTGCCAGTGTTCCGGACAACACAGTATCTTTTGTTATTTCAATTTGGTTGAACTCTGCTTTGATTGCTTCTATGTTAAACATATATGGTTTAAGTAGGTTTTCCAAAATACTCTTTAATCCCCTAGCACCCGACTTCATTGCTAATGCCTGTTGTGCTATTTCTTGTACTGCGTCATCTGTAAACACTAGATCTACATTATCGATTTTAAAATAAAATTGCATCTGCCTGATTAGATTATTCTTAGTGTCAGTAAGTATAGCAGTCATGTCGCTTAATGTCAAGTCTTCTACGTAGGTAATTAAAGGAAATCTGCCAGTAAATTCTGGTATCATTCCAAACTTAATAAAATCTTCTTGTTGAAATTGTTTACGGTCAACTTTGATTGGAGTTACGGTTCCACCGAATCCTATAGTTGATCCCGAATTGGTTCTCTTATCAATAATTTTATCAATATCCGAAAACGCACCCGCTGCAATAAACAAAATGTTTCGAGTATCAACTTCTACACTATCGCTCATGACGTTTCTGCGATTACCACCAATGTTAACTTTACATTTAGTGCCTTCTACTAATTTAAGCAAGGCCTGCTGCACACCTTCACCAGACACATCACGAACAAATGGATTTTCTGATTTACGTGCAATCTTATCGACTTCGTCGATAAAAATAATACCTTGCTCACATTTTTCTATATCGTATTCAGCTTCGGCCAGTAGTCTACCTATTAGGCTTTCTACATCATCGCCTACATAACCAGCTTCAGTCAGTGTGGTGGCATCGGCAATTACAAATGGTACCTTGAGATACTTGGCTATCATCCTGGCCATTAAGGTCTTACCTGACCCAGTAGGACCAAATATTAAGATATTGCTTTTTTCAACTTCGTTTTGTGGTTTAAAATATATGCGCTTATAATGATTTACCACTGCTACGCTCAGTGTTATCTTAGCATCATCTTGACCAATGATGTGATGGTCAAGATATTTTTTAACCTTGGCTGGGTCTAGTACACCACCAATGCGTTTTTCTTTTTTAAGAGCATCGTTTTTTTCTTTGTTTAGTATGCTGCCGCATAACTCGATACATTCATCGCAGATGCCTACATTGTTGGCTACTATTAGTTTAACAACTTCGGCTTTATCTTTATTGCAAAAATTACAAAACACTCGACTACTATTGAGATTTATTTCGTTCATTTTTTGAAATGTACTCTTCGATTTGATCTTTTTCACTAGCACTTAAATCTTCAGGATCATATGAACCTGTTGCTAGTTTGTCTATCAAGTATTTAACGTATTCTTCGTTGTAGCTGTAAGTATCTGTTGTAGATTTGTCTATTTCAATCCAGTTGTTATTGTATCTATATAAACGAGTTGGCAAGTAGTCTACCCTTAGATATAGATCACCCTTGTTGGCAGTTTTAGGAAACTCTGTGCCAAATAACGCATTAATTTCAGTTACTGATTTTGGATCATTATCTGCTTTGATTATATTTTTCTTATTAGTATTCGCTGCTTCTGGTGGCACATACGGAGCAGGCTTTGGTTTCTGTACAATAAATTCTGGCACAACTGGTTTACTTGGTAGCACTGGCGCAGATATTGTTGGCATTGTAGCCGGAAACTCTTTTTCTACTACTGGCATCGTGATCTTGATTTCAATTGGTTCGTAACCTTCTAACGCCCACCCATCGACTACATCGCATGCCTTATTTGGACAGAACGGACCAATGCCGGGTGCGTTAATCAATGGGGTACCACATTTATAGCAAGGCTCTAATGCACTATCACTTGGCTCTGTGGGCTTATATACTTGTATTGGTACTGGGTCTATGCCCGGTGGAGTTGCACTACCTGCAGGAGTAAACAAATAAGGATGGTCATCGATATCAAATTCTTTTGCTACAGTCTCTTTTATTTGTGCAATCTGTTCATCAGTTAGCGGACCATCGTCGGGTTCGTAAAGCGGCGACTGTCCGCCTGGCCATTTAACATATTCGTCGTCGTACCCGGGTATGGGAGGTCTGTCGGGCCACGGAGTCTTGTAACCATCTTCTGCGACTTCTTCCTCTTTTGCTGCTAGTCGATCTTCACGTGCCCAGCGTAGGCTCTGTTGTGATGCTAATATTAAACACAATGCCAGTGGGTCAAATACTATAACGATCAATATAATAACCCAACGCACTGAACGTTCTAATATATTGCTGTCAGGATTGTCACCATAAATTAACGCCGCGATATATTTAATCGGCCCAACCTCTGCTTCGACCTTGCGTACCTCGGCGGCAATAGGCGCACGTTCATCGTTAAGTCCCGCGATAGACTTCTGCGACTGTAGTATTTCATTTTGAAGTCTAACACGCTCTTTCTGCTGGGACTTTCGCAAAGCCACAGCCTTGTCGGCACCCGTTTCTGTTGTTGAGCGGCCCAGTACTTGGTCCACTCCCTCATCCATTTGTTTAAGTGCCTTACGGTTTGCTTCAATATTCTCTTTTTCGGTTCGGATTTTTTCATCGTATACAGCTATTTTACTTTGTACATCACCCGACACTAGATTTTGGTCGTTGTGTGCTTTACTTAGGAAACCAAAAATTCCCATGCTGGTTAGCAGCATAAGGAATACTACAGCTGGAATAAGATAGCTTTTGAATTTCCAACTGGCTCTTTGCCAATTGTTATGCAGCCAAACGGTAGCCATCACCTTGCCTAGCTCTAAGCTGGCGCCCATGATTATGATTGGAATTACTGCCGCAGAAAAGATAGCAGTCAAGCCTATTATTGAATAATAAGCAGCCACCATGCTCAAAATTAGAGCGGTGAGTAACATTGTAAAAGCAAATGCCATAGTATATTTACGTAGAGTATACGACTATTATAGCATGTCTATAATAGTTCTGCAAGGATTTTACGGCCCTGTATATCCATTATGATAGGGATTGTACAAATAATTATTGGGACCACCTTGAAGTGCATTTTGGTTACCCCAGTCATTTGTGAGATTGGTAGTTGATATAATATTTTTAACTCCCATGGTTGCTATCCATTTCTTGACGTCAGCCGGTTTAGCACCAGGATTATTAGAAAGATATAACGCGGCAACTCCGGTAACTTGTGGACTTGCCATGCTAGTTCCACTGATCTTAGATGACTTATATACACTGCTGTTGGCCTGTGTTCCAAATACATAAGGATGCTTTGGGAAAGTGCTGTTAATACTAGTGGCCGCAGTAATGTTTGTTCCCGGGGCAATTACTGTACATCCAGGACCACGCTCAGAATAACCATCAACTTGTTCTAATAATTTGCCATTGTTTAAGACTGTGAGGTCTTTAACTGCTGATACCAATATAGTGTTTCTGCTACTTGGACTGCAACCTCTATGATAATAAATTGGAGTTTCTGGAGGGAAAAAATCCGCCCACGAATCAGCTACAGTGTAATAATTATCATAGTCGGGTCCAGTGTCTAGGTCAATTTTATGTCCAAAGTTACCAGCTGACCTTACAAAAATAATTCCAGCTGCTTCACACGCTGCACACGCTGCATCCTCACTCGGTACATGGAATCCGTGCTGTGTGCTTACTTGTCCATTGGCAATTTTTTTAGTTTGCGGTGTTTGGTATGTTTGAAGATTTCCTCTATAATTTATAGAAGTAATGCTAGGAGCATTGTGATTGTTATAATCGTTTGAGTATAGCCAACTATATCCCCAGCTCATATTTACTATGGTGGGCCTACGCACCCCAGTATTTGGATCAATTGGTTTACGTAAATGCCAACCCAATAACAAATCAAAATGCAATTCATCTGGCACTCGCTCGGTGTCATCACCAAATACTCTCAATGAGAATATACGTGCGCTTTTAGCATATCCATATGTTTTTCCAGCCGCAATTGACGCTACGTGTGTTCCATGTTCACCACCACCTGGGGTATTACCAGTATTATAATGATTCAATGGCATAGTCCCAACAACTCCGCTGGATTTAAACCAATCAATCATTTGTACTCGACTCTTGCCGCTGGGATCTTTAAACTCAGGGTGTGCTGCTTCAACACCATCATCCATAATAACAATATCAACACCTGCACCTGCACGATCGTAGTTATATGTATTACCTACTGTAGGCTCTGTGGTGGGTAGGCTGGTTCTTCTTAATCCCCAGTTTACGTTATATAAATCTTCTTTGGAGTTTCTATTAAAATTGCCAGCAACTCTAGTATAGGCCACAGGTCGTTGAATAGAATTTAATGGTTGGATTGGTTTAGGGACCACATGTGGTGTTCTTGCCTTATAGGCAACTGGAATATGCACAGCCACAACCCTATGATCCTCAGCTAATTTTTTAGCCTCTTCGTCAGTTAAAAAATAATGTGTTATTGTTGGCATAGCTAATCTTGCATTAGCTACACTAACTGCCCTAGTAGGAACTATATTATGATTTACTGAAGGAAGGAAGCTGGTGTCAATTACAAGATCGTTGTGTACGCTGTCAATATCAGTTTCGCTATTTGCAATAACTATGTATTCTTTCATGCTTGCCTTTATTAGAATGTTGAATTGTCAATAGTAAATTTGACCCAAATATCAGCTGATCCGGTAGTGTATGTGGTAGTACATATGTATGCAGTGGTACCAGAAATCGCTATATCTCCTGCAACGTCACCAGGAGCACCAATGCTTGACCCAGGCACCGCAACACCAAATCTAGCCGGGCTACCACTTAGACCCGTAGGTCCTGTTACACCCGTAGCGCCAGTAATGCCTGTTGGGCCAGTAGCACCAGTTAAACCACTAGGGCCAGTGGGTCCTGTTGCACCAATACCAGTTGGTCCTGTTGGTCCCGTAGTACCAGTTGCACCTCTTAACCCGCTCGGTCCTGTAGTACCGTCTGGACCAGTGGCACCAACTGTGCCTGGTAACCCGCTCGGTCCAGTAGGACCAGTTGCACCACTAGCACCAACTAAACCTGTTGGGCCTGTGGGTCCAACTATGCCAGTAGGACCTGTTGCACCAATTGGACCGGCTGCGCCATCTGGACCTGTAGCACCAGTTGCACCTACACCTGTTGGGCCGGTAGGACCTACGTTACCAGTGGGTCCAGTAGACCCTGTTAATCCAGTTAATCCTATACCGCCGCTTGGACCAGTTACGCCAGTTGGTCCAGCTATGCCCACATTGCCTTGAATACCCGTTGGTCCAGTTGCACCTACATTGCCTTGAATACCGGTAGGTCCTGTTGCGCCCACATTACCTTGAATACCTGTTGGTCCAGCTATACCCACATTGCCTTGAATGCCTGTTGGTCCAGTTACACCAGTAGGTCCAGTAGGGCCACGTAATCCTACACCGCCCGACGCACCACTTGCACCACTTGCACCACTGGGACCAGTGGGTCCTTCTGGCCCCGTTGGGCCTGTGTATCCAGAAGGACCAGTTGGGCCGGTTAAGCCAGTTGGTCCTTGTGGACCAGTGGGACCAACTTCACCTGTAGCACCACTTGCTCCGACTCCGGTGGGTCCAGTAGGTCCAGCAAATCCTGTGGCACCCAATGGTCCAGTTGCACCACTCGGTCCAGTGGGTCCAGTTTCTCCAGTAGGCCCTTGCGGTCCCACTAAGCCCCTTGGTCCCATAACCCCAGTGGTGCCAATACCAGTTGGACCTGTTGCACCTTTTAATCCAATTGGGCCTGTGGGACCAAGCTCGCCAGTGGGCCCAGTGGGTCCAGTAGTCCCAGTCGGGCCAGTCACACCAGTTACCCCAGTTGGCCCAGTTTCGCCTGTGGCGCCAATTCCAGTTGGCCCAGTAGGTCCAGTAGGTCCCAAGGGCCCTGTGATATTACCAGCATCTATAAATCCGTTAACTGCCCCGCCACCAACAGCACCGGTGTAGACCCATAAATGTCCAGTGTCACTGGTGATGTAACCATCACCAAAAGTTTGCCCAGTTAATGGTAAACTAGCCGATCCAGCTACTGATCCTTTAATAGTAACACTAGTACCGTTTGCTCCAGTGGCACCAGTGGGCCCAGTGGCACCAGTGGGCCCAGTGGCACCAGTTGCTCCAGTGGCACCTTTAATGCCGCCAGGCCCAGGCAATCCAGTTGGGCCAGGGGGGCCAGTTACGCCAGTTGCACCTGCAGGTCCAGTTGGTCCCATTTCTCCAGTAGCACCATCAGGTCCAGTAGCACCATCAGGTCCAGTAGATCCCATGGCGCCATAATGTCCTGTTGGACCCTCTGGGCCAGTTGCACCAATGATACCTGTTGCGCCAGTGGCACCAGTTGCACCTGCAGGTCCAGTTGGTCCTTGTGGCCCTTGAATACCAGTAACTCCAGTAGCGCCAGTGGCACCAGTAGATCCTGCGCCACTAGCACCGCTAGCGCCACTAGCACCAATTGGGCCGGTTACACCAGTAGTTCCAATACCGGTAGCACCAGTAATACCTGTTGGGCCGGTAGGACCCATAGGGCCTGTTGCCCCAGTTGGACCAGTAAATCCAGTGGCCCCTAGCGGCCCAACACGCCCAGTAGCGCCGGTTGCACCACTTGCGCCGGTTGCTCCAGTAAGTCCAGTAGGGCCTCTTTCACCAATGTAACCACGTGGACCACTAGGTCCAGTTACGCCAGTTGGGCCACCAGCTGGACCAGCTGGTCCTTCAGGACCGCTGGGTCCAGTTGCACCTGCAGGACCAATAATTGGGCCTATGTCTATCCATTGTAAACTGTCCCATGCCCATAAATGATTACCAACCAAGTAGGCATCTCCCGATTCGGCCCCTGTAGTTGTAAAAAGTTCAGGTAACGTCAATGATCCAATGATTTTAATGGTACCAACATGTATACCGCGTATAGTTGTTCCGAGAGGTAAACTAAGCTCGCCGCTGTTATTGCTAATAGCAAGATTACCAATATAGATGATATCACCGGTGGTAAGCCTATCTATTACAATTTGCCCACTGTCAGATCCGATTGATGCATCACCTACATATACTGTACCAGGACCAACATAAACACTATGCCATGGCTTAGATTCTGAACCAAGCGTGTACTGGTTTGCTGCGGCAGGTAAAATATTTCCCGTAACACTACTAAGGTCAATATTTGCATGATCCTCGGCCAGTAAGGTGTCAATTTGCTGAATAGTGTAGTATTCTTCGACATCAAATGCAGTGGCTTGTACATTCCCATCGGGAAATTCCAGCCCACCGTTGATTTTAAATCTCCACGTTTCTCCGCCCCCGAGTTGGGTACCTGTGGTGATTGTAATGTCTCTACCACTACTAATAGTATTTCCGTAAAAATCCAGCGAAGAATTGGCAATTGCTCCGATGGCTTGAACTGAAATATTTCCAGAGACTAGATCTGAAAAGTTATTGTTGATCTTATCAAACGCGACTCTTAGCTGATCGCCATCGCCGGTGCTTGGTCCTGATCCTGTGTTTATGACTCGTAGATTACCCATGTTTAAGTGTCCTATAAACAGTATTTATAGGATATTAAAAATAAGTTTACGGCTTTGTTATACGCTGAAACTGCTGCCGCAGCCGCATGTACTCTGTGCGTTGGGATTTTTAATAACGAATTGACTGCCGGTTAGGTCTTCCCTATAGTCAACATCTGCGCCCTGTAGATATTGACTGCTCATTGCGTCCACTAATACTGCTAGTCCTGACTGCTCTATTACAAAATCATCTTCGTTTTGTACTTCGTCTAGGGTAAAACCGTAGCTAAAACCACTACAGCCACCACCTTGTACAAACACACGCAGGCGAATATCTGGATTGTTTTCCTCTGCCAGTATGTCTTTTATCTTTACTACTGCATTTTCAGTAAGAGTCATCATCGTATACCACCATATATTCTGCGGTTAACGTATTCCCAATTGATAATACGCCACATACTGTCTAGATATCGTTCTTTATTGCTTTGGTAGTCTAGGCTCCAAGCATGTTCCCACCAATCAATCAGCAGGGCAATGTCTGTCTTTTTTGCATGATTGCGTATTGTTTTGATTTCGCCTGAGCGTGACATGTAGATCCAGCCCGATCCTTGCAACTTCATTGCTTCTTTTTTAAATTCGTCTTGGAATCTATCAAAGCTGGTCCAGCGCCTATTAATTAGTGCAAGGCTAGTGCCGTGGGGTTTATTACCGGATTTAGGTGATTGCAGTTGTGGGAAGAATATATTGTGTAAGAAAGCGCCAGCTTCGTTAAAGGCAGCATCTCCCTCACCAGCATTATAGCGATCTACATAACCTTTTGCCAGCTTGCCGTAGTGGTAATTCACTGTGGCTAGGGTCATCACAGGTGCTAGTCCCTCACGTGAGTAGGGTAGACGCTGCAATTCTAGATTGTGCTTGCTTTTATCTTCAATAAGATCAATGGCTTGTCGTATTTCCATTACTTGTTGCGATACACTACTCGGCCACGAGTCATGTCATATGGGCTCATTTCTATGTCTACACGATCCCCCATTAGGATTTGGATGTTATGCTGCCGCATTTTACCAGCTAGTGTAGCAATAATATTGTGTTTATTTTCTAACTCTACCCTAAACATTGCATTGGGTAATACTTCAAAAACTTTACCCGACATGCGTATACTCTCTTCTTTGGCCAAACGTATATTCCCCTTAAACAAGTATTTAGTAGATTATATCAAGTCCAAAGACTATCGCGAGCCCGGATCAAACGGATCATCATCTGTTCATCTTCTTTATCATAGGCTGCTTCGATCTTAGTAGTAAGTTTAAGCGCCCGATCACCCATCTTTTCCAGTTCCGGAGTCTTCTTGCTACCAAAAAGTTTACCCCCGTTGTGCTCGCGTACTTTTTCGCAGTATTCACTCCATCCACTGGCATCGTGTGGATCTGGACGAGCAGGATACACTGTGGTCCACCATATATAAAGCTCTTTGATTTCCTTTGCACGAACAGCCTGACCTGTTGGACGACCGTAGTTTTCGTCACCTTCTTCTACACCCATATCGTTGCCAAGTGTAAGTGTCATGGCCCAGTCAAGGTGGTCTAGGCCTGCCTGGGGACAACGCCATGTACGCCAACGCCACCAACCAGTGGCCCAAAAGGGTGCTTCGTACTTTGCTTTAGTGTCTTTATCTCCCCAGGCAATGTGATGCCAGGCTTGTTCTATTTCAACAAAATCAACCAACTCATTGAATAGACAAGGCAAAAAGCGGTTCCCCACATCGCACCATTGACCCGGTTTAATATTCCGGGCATGAGCGGTAAGACTATGAGTGCGACTAACCCAACGGTTGTTAATGTAGTACTTGATATCATATATTTTCCTTATAGGCCAGGTTACAAAATCTTGGACATGGCCAAGTCCTTCCTCAGCTAGCCAATAACGAACAGGGTGATAGCCTTTAGCTCGGTCGGTCCAGTCATTCCATTCTTCGCTGGTGCCCATCTCAAGTTTGCGAGTACCACGAATCCAGTCTGCAAAAGGAGTGCAACTCCAGTAATTTGTGTGTTGTGCCATATTATATTCTTTTGAATTCTTCAACTATACCCGGGTTGTCTTCAAGCAAGGCCACTAGTGCATGAGTGAAAAACTTAACTTGTTTTTCACTCATGAACAGGTCATATGCATGATCCAGCATGTGAACTACTTCGTGCCACTTGGCAATTTTAATTGTCTGCGCAGTACTGCTTTGATTAATCCAGATTTCCTGTGTATTGAAATTGGCCAGTCCAATATGGCCAGACATTTCTTCTGCAGGTTTCATTATTATGGCATAATCAATGCCGCTGATTTTTACGTTGCTCACTGTTAATCTTTCTTAAATCTATTTGCCCACGACGCGCCAACATTTCGGCATACTGCTCTTGTGTAAGTGCATGGCTGGCATCACACCGACCCTCAGGGTCTAGTGTTCTACCACAATTGCACATTACCTGCATTAGCTATCACGTTCCATTGTACAGGCTTCTTGCACCAATGCTTGAAGTTGCTCTAAATTTGAGCACATGATTTTAGCAGTAGCGTAATCGCCTTTCTTGGTGCGACCGCCAACTTCAAGCATGAAACCATTGTCATACAGGTTTACTGTGAAACTGTCATTTACTTTTGTTAGTTTGTCGCCGAGATTGCTTACTGGTTTTGCTGTTGCCATGATTTTTCCTTATATTATTCGGGGATATTGAATGTAAGAGATGTAAATTTTATAGGACTTTTTAAACAATACTCCATGACCTCAATCACTTGATCTGTGGTCATATGATTTTTATCGCCAATTTCTTGTTTAACACGATCCACCATAATCCAACCAGGTTTTAGATTAATTATCTGTGGAAGATTAAATGTGTTTTGTATGCAAAAATGATCCAATCTACGTTTAGTAACTGCGTAGTGAGTTGGGTTGGCAGTGATAGTAGCAATTGTAGATATATTAATTATAGTTTTGTTTTGGCCGGCCCATGATGCGTATAATTCTTGGAGCATGAAGGTTTGACTATCATCAAAGAAATTATAAGCGTTATTAACAAATATATCAGCATCAGCTGACGCATTAACTATTTCTGTCCTTTTCTCGGCACTGGTTATATTAAATCCATTTGCTCTGCTAAAACCAATGACATTGTTATCAGGATCAGTTTTAAAATAATCAAAAATTGCTTTACCTAATCCACTAGAATGTCCAGTGACGATAATTTTCTTCATTGCTTAATTCCTTTTGATTTACTACGTTTAGTAGTTTTTGTATCTTCTTTACTAATACTTAGTATAGCAGACTTGACTTCATTGAGCAAGGCTTCATCGTCCCAAACCAGTTCAGTTCGCCCATTTGGAAATGTAGTTACTGTTAAGTGATTGCCTTTTACTATCTTTACCACATCTGGGCCAGTTGCATCAATTACTGTTTCTGATTTCTTTTTACGTGTTGCCATGTTAATCTCTTGTTAAAAAAGGAGTTAGGTCCGGTGGCACCCACCCTGTAGGTTTAAGTACCTTACCATCTTCACGCTTGCGAACCTTGCCTGTCTCTCGATCAATTTTAGCAAAGTTAGTTGCCATAACTTCTTTCCAACCGCCCTCGCCATCAAATCCTGCCGAATGGATAGCACCAATGGTAACAACAACGAAATCTAACAATGCATCTAATTGCTCTTCACGGTTTTCCATTAGGAGACCAGTTTTGAGCTCTCTCCATTCTTCTTCCATTAAATCCAAATACAATTTGTATTGATCTTGATTTAGTGTACCAACTGTTTGGTCACAGGCCCGCATAAATTTTTCTTGATCTCGAAATGGATTTGTCATATTAGTCTGCAATCATTAATTGTTTTTCGTTATAGATATGTAAAGCCCCTGCTACTTCTGGAGTAGTACATTCTACAACAACTCTACGTTCGCCCGCCAGTGTATCAAATACTGATACAACAATGCCAGGCCATTTATATCCACTAACTTTTTCTACCCGATCACCTACTGCTAGTAATGCCATTTTATTCTTCCTGTTGTTCTAAAACTCGCCAACCCAGTCTATATAGGTCGTTGGCGATTTCGTCTGCTACTGTGCCTTCTGGCGCAAATGCTTCGCTGTCTTTTATGTACTTCTGTTGCTCTGCGGTAAGATTTGCCCACTCTTCGGGGGTTCTGCGTTCCTCATCATTGCTGAACTGGATTCCACTACAGTACCAATCCATGTAGTCACCTCGACCTTGTACATCGGCAACCAAGCCGCCAGCATAACGCCAACTGCAATGCCATGTCTTGCCCTTGAGTATGGGCCACATTTCTAGTCGCTGGAAATCATTGTTACACAATGCAGCATAGAGATTCTGCGCATACACACTATCACCACGTACTTTTTCTACCATCCAGGGACAAGACTTTATGTCCGCCTCCATGTCGTAGACCACTTCATCATTATCCATGTGCCAGTTCTTGCGCACTCATGGCCATTAGTGTTTGGAACAACAAGGCCACTTCGGTCTCAGTCAAAGACGATACCACTGTATTAGTAAACTTCATTGATTTTGTTTGTGCATGATTCAGTATACCCAAGACCAACGGTTTAAATTCTGTGCCTTGGTTAATAAACTCACTGCCAGCATAGGCGTAGAATTGATCGCCATGTTTTTCTATACTGAGCACACAAGGAGTCAAGGACTGCTCTTCTTCCTCCGCTTGTTCTTCTACCATGTCGACAATCCTAGATACTGCACGCCACACGCCTACAGCGTATCCGCCTGCAAAAATAACACCGGCAAAGAAAATGTAAAGCAGTACTTGATCCATAACTTTATTTACTCCGCGGCCAGTACACCTGTTGCTTTACGCAGGTCCAGCGCATGACGCAAGGCTTGTTCAATGAACTGATTCAGCGTAAGATCCATGTCGTGTGCCATTCGTGCATAGGTTGCAAATTCCTCGTCTGTAAACTCAATAGGCATGCTGACGCGGGTATCGTAATCCTCGCCTGCCTTGATAGCCAGTGACTTCTGGATAAAGTCGTCGTCCACATCAAGATCAACGAAGTTAACATCGTCCCATGCTTCGTTTAAGCTAACACCGCGATTCTTGGCTTCTTTCTCGTGTTTCTTAACATAGTCGGGATTGATCATGCGGTAAGCACGATCATGTGTGTAGTCGCAAACTTCTACACAATAGACCTTGTGACTCTTGGTGCTGAACACAATATTAAAACTGTATCCACCTTTGCCATGAACACCATTCCAGCTGGCCAACTGATAGCTGTTGGGCCCAAAACATTGCCAACCATAAGTGTCACCTTCGGTGATCTTGTAGTCAACCAATTCCATCCATTCTTTCATCGTAAGCATATCCGCTCCTTATATAAAAATTAATTTTAACACAATCTAGTTCCGATGTCTAGAGATATTTCAATCTAAACCAAGTTTCTTGGGCATCGTCATAGAAATCCAAATATATCACAGTGTTGTAGTGGACCAAACCTTCTCCCCATTCTGTGTGCCTCCGGGAAGTAAAACCCAGTTCTCGTCGCATGACATCACGGATCAGCAAGAAACTGGGCGGGTATTCCCGTGCTATGCTCGCATGTATCCTAGCCCATTCTGCCTCGGTCAACTTGATCACTGGCTACTCCATTTTAATGCACACATCGTGCCCAATTCATTGTCGGGCACACGGATAGTAAAGCCCTGGGCCGGCCAATTGGTATTTACGGTCCATATGTCTTTTTGGAATCTCCGCTGGCACCATTTCACGGCTCCCGCTATTTTATCATAGCTTACAGTTATGTTCATAACCATTTCAATGCAAAAAATGCAGCGTCCCGAGACTCTGCAAAATGGAACGTGGATCCAATCCATTTGTGATCTTGCATCCAACCCCTACTGCCCTGCGTCTTACACCAATTGTTTATTTCTTCCACACGGAAGACCCAATCAGCCCAATCCATGGTGTGGGGGCGCACGAGCTGTACGCTGTGCTGATAATTTATTTCGATATCGCGTTTTATTTTTCTACGCTGTTTACTATTCATGTACCCCACCTCAACAAGAACCAGGCATAATCTCGTTCACGGCGGAACTCAAACACACCTTCACCAACATAATACCCCCAACCATCATTGTCTCGGTCGCTGAAATGTTCTCGACACCAATCAATACAGGGTGCCCATCCTTGGTAAACGTGCTTGCTCACACGATCATTTACTGGCGCAGGCACACTGGCCACATACCATCCATTGTTCTGGTTTCTCATGACCATGACCTCCCGTCGCTGAGTATGGCCCACGATACCCGTTGGTCCAGCAGGTACTTGAGCCGGTGTGCATCTGCTTCTGTGTCAACTACTACACCCAACAGATCGAAGTCATCTAACCACTCGCCCATGGCAATGGGTGCTTGTTCATAGCTCATGGAATTTACAGTAAGAGTTTGATAGCTGCTGTTAACGTGTACACAGAACTTGGCCTCCCACAGTCCAAGATCACGAAACAATATACCGGTGACATCACGAGTTGTGATGTGATATTTTTCGTGAGGTGACCAGCAGACGTACCATCCGCTGAGTGTGTGTTGTACAGTAACTCCACTATTCATATTCCCCACTTCAACAAGAACAAAAATAAATGCTTTTTCTTTTTAAAATAAATGCGTTGGTCAAAATACCAATAATGCCATTCTTTACTCTTGAATGTTTGCAGGCACCAAGATATTTTGTCTGCACGGCGCAAGTGAATCGCATCGGTCCAGTGATGGAATTCTTCTCTCTTGGTACCATAATCAACAATCAATGTCATGACCACTTCAATATAAAAATCAAGGCATCCTTCTCATCGGCAAAAAAATAATCAATCTTTGTAGCATCATATGTATTGTATCCATCGCAATGCATATCATTAGTTATATAACTAGAGCAATATTTTTTAGCCCAATGCAAAGGCTCCCAAAAAGGATCATAAGGTAAAGTAACTGTCATGACCACTTCAACAAAAACATAACAGCCATTTTGTCGTCTTTAAATTCCATGTAGTAAACATCTTTGGATACTTTGATGCAATTCCAATCTTTGTAGTACTCCCAACCACGTTCTTTCATCCAATCATGTATGGGTGGGATAGGATGTAGTTGTTCAAACCCTGTTTCATAATAGAGTAATTCAAGTTGTTGATGTTTGTCTAGGTAAAATTTCATGACCACTTCAACAAAAACAAAGTGCGATCCTGCTCATCGCGAAACCAATACTTGTAATCACTGCCTACCCAAAGAGCATTTTCTTTGAGCCAGTTCGAATCACCAAATGTGTCTAGCATCCACAGACTCATCTCATGCCAGTCTTTTGAAGCGTAGTTGCGTGGTCGAACCCAATAGGGCCACTTGGGTTGATTGTCAGCATAGCCAGTTTCAAGGCGCTTCATGTTGATCTCATCTATCCATAGGTTTGCTAGGTCAGCCACCCACTGCAATTTGTCGTTAGCCATAGCACGTTTTTTTATCACAATACCCTCACGGTAAACATGCTGCATTATAACATGTTATAATGATCCGGTCAATCGGGCCGGTTCCATTTCAGCAGGAACCAGGTAGCATCTTCTGGGCGCAGGCTGGCTCGAATCTGATATTGGTACCCATAATTGTACATATCGTGCATGCGATGCCAGCTAGGTGGTTCTGTGGCGTTCTCCATGATCCATTTACCAGCTTCGGTCTGCTGCCATTTCCATATGGGTTCGGCCGCATACAGATCCGGGTCCTCTACATCGCCCATGCGGAATTCGTGTACAACCAATTCCACCTAGTATTCCTTTTTCAGCAGATCCCACATCTGCATCTTGTCTTTGATATCAGCTTCCAGTGCGCGATATCGTTCGCCCAATTCCAGCAGCTCATCCCACTCTGCTTCGATCTTGGGATTAGGTCGCATCATGCCCAAGCGAGCATTGATATTTGCCAAGGTCTCGTTGAGACTGACACCATTGATCAGGATATCAGCATTGTCGCCACGGATCTCCAACAGCCCCTTGTCCTTTACCTGCAACGAGTCATTCAGTGTGACTGTAGAGTTTGTATAGGTATTGAGTGTAGACCACCCAGTGGTGCCTGTGGCACTTATAGAGTATACACCACCACTACCGACTGCACCGATGCTGATATTACCCAGGCTACTAGCAGTCAGCAGGCTGCCAGTGGTAAAAATACTGTTGGCTGTTAGTGCCGGCAACGGCAGTGTGGGTAAAACTGTTATGCTCATGCAGTATCACTTGAGTTTCATCAGCATTTCCATGCCAAACTTTCCTTGCTCAAGTTCAGCAATCGCAGTCGTGGCGAAACGGGCCGTCTTTGGCATGGTAACCAAAGGTTTATGGCCTCGTTTGAGTTCGCGTACTCTGACCGCAGTGGCCAGCACTCGTTGATAAAGGTTTTCAATGGGTTCAATTTTTTGATTAGACATGCGGTTTCCTTGTTGATAAACTGGTCCGGCGTAACAGAATCGAACTGCTATCTAGGGAGTAGAAATCCCCTGTATTATCCATTATACTAACGCCAGCTTGTGCGACTATTGTAGCAGAGATTTAATATAAAGTCAACTACTGTACGCTCATATAAATATTTAATCAATTTGGAAAACTTATGTCAACGTTATTTGATTCACACCTGGGATTTGCGGACCTAACTAAAAATTACTCCCTTACGCAATTTGTAGAAACTGGGTGCTACATGGGAGAAGGGTTAAGTTATGCACAACAAATAGGCTATAGTAACCTGTACAGTTGCGACATTGATAATTCTCGAGTACTGGACTGCCAATCTAGGTTTCCCGATGCGGTTATATTACATCAAGAGAGCGTGGGATTTTTAGAACAAGTACTGCCGCAAGTACATGGTGCTACAATGTTTTGGCTTGATGCACATTATCCCGCTGATTACGGTCAAGTCGAATCTGCTGAAACTAAATTTCCTGTAATAGAAGAAATATTAAGAATCAAAAAATACAAAGCTGACTATCAGAGGGATGTTATTATCATAGATGATATACGAGTGTTGAATTCAGAAGACAATCCGTTAATCAATGCAAGTATAGGTGAGTACTATATGATAGATTTAAGTGTACAGCAATTAGCAGACTTGCTAAGTGATACACATCGTCATTACCTAGCTCGCACTGACACTGGTAATCTTATATTTGTGCCTAAAGATTAATTACATGGTATAGGTAATAATATACCTACACAAGCCACTATCTTTATTTACATTAGACTTAACTGCATGGGAATTTTCAACTTGTAGTAGGTAGACATCACCATCTTGCATGGTGTATGATGATAAGTTTTGTTGCCAAAACTCTTCTATATTTTTATTATTGCTAATAAATGTAGTACCTGCATTTGAATTTTTTAAACCAATGTTAATGCTGATGTTGCGAGTTATATCACAATGTGCGCCTACACTATCCCCAGCTAAGACTTTTATAATTCCCGTGTTCTCAGCTGATATTGTGTGTGACAGAAATTTATCAATTAATTGATGGTTTGCTATTGCTGCTTGTTGTATTACTCGTAATTGTTCTGCCACTTCGTTGCACTCTGCGGGAAAGTTATGGAAGAAGTTTCTGGCAAAAGATATAGTTGAACTAGTATATGTTTGCCAGTGCGGTCTTTTTAAAGGATCGTTATGTATCTGTACACCTTTTGGTATCTCTACATTAACAAATTGTTCTTCTATTTTGTTAATATCCCAAGATATAGTAAATCCTGTAGATATTTTTACAAATTCTTGTGACATTGTCTAGTGCTGCGATATGTATAATTTGTCTGTACCTTCAACAGCAAAGTTAAATCTTTGATCCTGATTTATGATTAAATTATCTATACCAATTGTGGACACCGCCTGTGCAAGTTTATCTGGAATCCAATAATCGTATCCTAGAAAATAAAATTCTTGATCGGTTTTGTTTGAGAACTCATGCCAGTCAACCCCGGGGTAAAATTGGAACCATGATCCTTTTGGACAATTAATTTTAGTTGGCTTCTGTTGAAATTCTTTTTTAATATTAATCTTAAACAGTCCTTCGCTGTTATCACTTATAACAAAAATATTTCTAACAATATGCATATGATATTCAAAGTCATCCACATGTGGCAGCAACCGGGCCTGGGCCGGCAATCGCCAAATACACATTCTCCCAAAAGGTCCTAGATTATTATTAAATTGCCTAGTGAACTCACAAAATTTTAAAGTTTCGGGAAATTTTGGGTTCAACTGTTGCTCTCCGGTGTGAGCCAATGCAACCATATTCGGAAAGTGAAAATAATTAAGATTGCGATTAATAAATTTCATCCAAGACT
>Ga0214919_10001032_pt1 | contig 46970 bp, 60 predicted proteins | sample LL1503_MetaG_FD_177994 | JGI IMG/M metagenome (GOLD analysis project Ga0214919, IMG submission 177994) | Freshwater microbial communities from Lake Lanier, Atlanta, Georgia, United States - LL-1503 | ecosystem: Environmental > Aquatic > Freshwater > Lake | place: USA: Georgia | collected...
AAAGCAAAATACTAACCCTCTTAAAGCAAATATCACAACGTTTCCAGATTTGACAACAACCAATTTGGGATAGTTGTCAAAGTTCTCAGACAATTGTATTTTTGCTTTGGGATGCTTGCTTAAAAACTTGTAAAAAGGGAACTATAAGTTATATTTAATCTAATTATAACAAAAAATGGACGACACCTACAAATACTACGAGTATCTAGAAGCAAAACGAGAGGCAGAGGAAATAGACAAGTTTATCCAACAAAGAAATGAAGAACAGAACAAGGTGCTTGCTACTCTAACCAAAGAAGAACGAGCCATACTAGATGACCTTAACGATAAAGTCAACAGTGCAAGCAAAGCATTGAATCAAGATGGAGCAAACCCATATGAATACAATACATACTTCGACGCTCTAGATAAATACCGAAAGGCTTCAGAAAAATGGCCAGTTCTTATGGACGGCTACTAACCATTTAAAAAGGATAAACCAAAGTTTACATAAAATGATAACAGAAGTGGATATTGTTGCCCTTCCCTTTATGTTCGTATGTACGTTTGTTAGCGGATTTCTTTTCAACTGCTGTGCTGCAAAATATAATATTGGACGCATCAATGAACTAGAAGAACAAAATCATGAACTTGAATGGTATATTAGCAAACTTCAACGGCAACTCGAACAAGCAACTGACAGGCTTTCCTCTCAAGATTCAACAGAAAACAAACTCGACTAATAAATAAATGGGACAATACAATTTGGCTTATAGGCTATTCCATATAGGAATCTTTGCAGTTGTTGTAGTTGCTTACGGCGTTATACAATATTACGTAATTCCAGATTTGATTGAAGACGACAAAAAGGAGAGTGTATCAAAATATACTAGCTATGCTTTTACTCTCGCTGGAGCAGCTCTAAGCATTGGCTCAATGATTGCGGAATACATCGATAAACGTATGGAAGCAAAAACATTAAAAGGAGGAAAGAAATAAGAAGAATGGTGAATATTAAAAATCCAGAATTAAGCGAAACTAAGGCAGACCAATTACCACCTGCCAACATAGATACTCTCATTCAATTACGAGAAGAAATGTGCTTACAATCTGCTTCTCGTGATTTCAAATTACAAAACTATCAAAGATTTCTACGCAGAGTTATATCTCCAGATTCACCACTCAGAAATCTTCTCCTCGTTCACGGAACGGGAACAGGAAAAACATGCTCCGCTATCCAAATTTCAGAAGAATATATTATTAGACCTGAATTTCAAAACAAAAAAGTTCTCATTCTTGCCAATCCAGCAGTCCAAGAAACTTTTAGCGGACAAATATTCTCCATGTCAAAAATCTCAGTAGATGCAAGTGGAATTCTACTTTCCAAACAATGTACAGGACGCAGATACCTTGATATGCTTCTACGCATCCAAAATAATCCACAAAAATGGACCGATAAAGCATCGCGAGACAAAATCAATACAGTTGCTCAACGCATAATTTCAGAATTCTATGAATTTCAAGGATATCGCGTATTCGCTAACTCAGTCAATGAACATACCCCTCAACATAATCTTGATGAATGGATTCATAAAACATTCGATGATAGACTCATCATCATCGATGAAGCTCACAGCATACGAAATACAGAAGAAGGATCACCCACAAAACTTGTCAGTATGGCACTCGAAAAAATAATCAAAACTGCAAAAAATATAACTCTAATCCTTCTCACAGCAACACCAATGTTCGATAGCTATGATGAAATTATATTCTATTTCAATCTATTCCTATGGAACGATCGAAAACAACCTTTAACTAAACAAATCCTTACAGATAATGTATTCAATAAGAATGGAGACTTCCTTCCAGACATAGAACAACAATTCAGGAACTGGTGCCAAGAATATATAACATACGTTCGAGGAGATAATCCACTAACATTTCCATTCACACTCCCTCCACCAGAAAATATAGTTGCAACAGTCGCCACACGAGACCTAAAAAATAGAGCAATCCTACCAAAAGACAGAAGAAGCATACTAACATTAACAGCGTCGTTTGTTCAAGGTATACAAGCAGAAACCCTAAAATCAACAAAGGAAACCAAACTTGGCATTTCCGCCGCTCCACCAACAATATGCGTTTTCCCAGAAAATTCAACATTCCGAAACACATTTCGAAAATCACAAGATGAAGATTCACAGTTTGAATATTCATACCATTTTTTAGCACCATCAAAAATTGCAGATTATAGCTCCAAATTTGCTATGATCACCAAAATTATCCCAAACTCTAAAGGTATCATATTCGTCTACTCAAACTTTGTTGAATCAGGTGCTCAACTATTCGCTATGTGCCTCGAAGAACATGGCTATGAATCAGCCACAGGAAAACGCCTACTAAAGTCAACTGCAAATGAAGTAGAAAGAGGCTCTGCAGGCAAATATGTTCTATTCACATCAGAAATATCAGAATCAGAACGACGCAAAACAATAGAACGCCTAAAAAGTCAAGACAACAAAAATGGCCAAGATATCAAAGTTATTGTTGGGTCACCATCCATCTCAGAAGGTATCGATCTGTCTTTCATCAGACAAATTCATCTGCTTGAGTTCTGCTGGAACATGAGCAAAATTGAACAAGTAATTGGAAGAGGTATCAGAACATGCTCACATCAATCACTCGACTTTCAAGACCAAAACTGCACAGTATATCTACACGTCTGTAAACTACCAAACTCCGAAATTGAACTCATAGATGAATACTATTATCGTGTTTCAGTTGAAACAAAAGCAAAGTTAATCGCCAAAATAAAACAAGTCGTCATAGAATCAGCAATGGATTGCCCTCTACAAGCAGATATCAATACTCTTCCCACAGATTGGATAAATCTTGATATAACTCAACATCGGTCACAAGATGATAAACCAGTAACTCTAAAACTTAACCAAATGGCCTCCCCAACATCACTCAACTCAGAAATTACATGCAAAGTCAAAGAATCATCAGAAGATAAAGAACACGAAAGACCACTCTCAACTTATCTCGATGTTCGTGATGAACTGCTTGACAAATTCACTAAACTATTCCTCAAAAAACCTGTATGGAAAATTCAAGACCTATACTCTTCACCACAACTCAAAATGTATGACAGAGACGTAATCCTTTACATCCTACAAAACGCAATAGAAACAGGCTTCCAAATAAAAGATAAAAATAATCGCATAGGATTTATAGAATCAAAAGGACCTCTGTACTCTTTCACCATAAAACAATTTGGTTCACTACAAGAAAGATACGTAAAAGAAGATAAAGGTATACAACAACCTCTAGAAAAACAAATCTCATCAATCAAACCAAATCTTTTCAACTTAAAAGAAAAACTTAAATCAACAAAAATTAATCCTGACTTCAAATCTGGATTTGATGACACAGTAATTGAATGGTATATAGTAGATCACGAAATGACATCAGAAGAACGCATAAAACATATGCTTTCACTCGATTGGGATAATCCTCCAATATATGCCAAAACCCTAAAAGTTGGAGACCTAAAAATTCTCGGATCCAAACGAATCTATAATGAAAATAATGAACTTATTACTCCCATCGGCAAACAAGCAGATGACTATTACAGATGGGTAAAGCAAAAAATAAACCTTTTCCTACAATCAAAATCTAAAATATTCGCCACAATGCAAGATGATCGTATTGTCTTCAATCTTGATGAAAAAGCATCCGAAGTAAAACGTGTAGAACGAATCAAAGTTATCAAAGGTCGTGCTTGTGGTTCTTATCTAGAACCCTTGCTACAAAAGTTCTCCGAATGGTTAGGTTTCCCATTCACTGAGTCAGTAAAAACAAAAATTGACAGATGCCAATTTTTGGCCTTAGCAGTTAGACAAGCAATAGTAAACGAAACAAAACCAGATTTGATGTGGTGGACAACGCAAGAGTGGGAAATACTAGAAGGAGAAGATTCAAATCGCAAAGATATACTTTCAAAACTTAAAACCGCTTAATACAGTTACAATTTTATGTAGGGTTGCCTCGTCCTTGTTATCAATTCTCGCAACAGAAAATTCTTGGGTGCGACGATTAACATACACATCAACCAAAAATCCAGGCTTACGAGCCCGCTTAGAATCTCCTAAAATTCTGATTTCAGTATGCGTAATGCCTCTACGAACATCAGTAGTAATGTTCGTAAATCCAGGCAATACCTCGCTTATAGCAGAATTCATTTACAATGACTTACGGATAATATTGTTAAATAATAAACAAATGGAACCTTTGCCTGGAACTCCCAAAAGTGAATCGCCTGCCCCCCCGCCCGACTCTGCACTAGAAACTGTATCAGCAGTTGCAGAAGTCCTCGAGACAATCACAGAGAAGGTCGAAGAACTTCTCCCTGAGCCCGTAAAAACTGTAGTCGCCAGCCTTGTGCCCGAACTAACCAGCAACCTAAGCAAAGACCAAGCCGCCCTTGTAAAGGTGATTACAGACCTTGTTACAAGCAAACCTAAAACCAAAGAAGAAGCACTTGAACTATTTCATGCTCTTCAACTACAGCTTGGAACTTGGCTTGTGTCCGAACTTCCTCCCAGAGAAGGCAAAGCACTCCTCGTGGGTCTTTGGGCAATGGAAGAACTCCAGAAATGCAACGTATTCTCTTGCTTCGGTAAAAAGTAACTAAGTATAAACTACATAGTTCGGCTGTTCAAGTAAGATGCAATATCTAGGTGCCCCTTTTTGCGGGCAAACTGAAGAGCAAGTGGACATGGGACGACATAAGCATCCTCGATAAGCCACTTTACAAAACTAAAATGACCGTTCTGGGCAGCTGCCTGCAAAGGGGTCATCCCGTATTTACACTCATTCGCGTTTCCACCAGAGTCAAGAATTATCTGGGCCAAGGCAGTATCTCCGCCATTCAAAGCCAAGTCAAATATGGCAGAACCAAGACATGCAGTATACAGCGGGAAAACACATAACGGAACAATCATAGTAACGGTTGTATCTGCCATATTCATATAAGTTACAAGTTCGTTTTTATAAAAATGAATTAAATATACAACATAGTTATGGAAAATCCTACAGGTTTGCTTCACTTATACAATATGACAGAAATTGAAACTGCAGAAAGAAAGATTTTATCTAAAATGTTTACAGATACCTGCACAGTAATCGGTAAACTTCTTGACCAAGCAGAAAAAGATATCATCGAAGCAGACTTTGATAAGGAAAAAAAAGAACTAATTGTTGACCTAGTATACAATAGAATTAATCGAATCATTTTCAGATTTGAGACAAAAATATTCGAATTCAATTGTATATTCGGTAAAAAACTGACTTGTTCAGTCGAGTCTTTTGGTCATGATGAGATTCTAGACATCCTCCTGTCATTAACAGGAAAAGCACAATCCATAGATGTGGATTCAGTCGACTAATCGTCAGACTCATTTTTTTGTGCCTTATGCAATCGCTCTTCATTAAGCTCATCTAATGCATAGGTAAAACGTCTACGCCACTCATCAATCTTTTCAGGTTGGCCATCCAACTTAAGGGGCCAGAAAGAAGTAAGCTGTCTCCAACCACAAACATGACCCATTGGGCCATCTGCTTGTAGAAACACTCGCCATCCATTCGAATACTTTACGGCGTGGTTTCCAGCCCAAAAGTACGGAGAACCTGGATAGATATCCATGCATGTATAATTAGTTTCATAATGCTGCGATTGCAAGTTGTGAGTAACCCTCAAACAATGGTGGTTTCGGTCTATTGAACCAGAAGTTCGAACAACGCAATAAGTCACGTTCACGTACTCTTCTGGAACTTCAACTGCTACCTGTTTCGTCATAGATACTCCCATGGTTTTAAACTCACTTTTATAAAAGAAATACTCCGTTTTTAAAAATGAATTAAATACTTATTACGGTTTAATAGTAAACAATATGGACCCAATGTTCGAACGTCGCCAACTATCAAACAAAGTCCATGTCCATTCAAAATATATCCAAAAAAATATGCTCCCATCCATTCTTGCACAACTCAAAACAACCATAGAAGGCAGATGCATCTCAGAAGGATATGTCCAAAAAGATAGCATCACAGTCATAAGTTACTCGCTTGGCAGAGTAAATCAAATCAAAGGGGGAGTCGACTACGACGTAGTATTTCAAGCAGATATATGCTTCCCACACCCAGGACAAATATTCAAAGCAGCTGTGGCTCTTCGCTCAAAAATCGGTGTTCACGCCGATGTAACACCACTAAATATACTAATTCCAAGAGATTTACATATCGGAAATCAAGAATTTGAACAACTTGAACTTAATCAAGATTTTGAATTTGAAGTTATTGGCCCACAATTCAAACAACAAGATAAAGTCATCGTCGTTGTTGGACGTCTCCGCACTGCATTAAAACCAGCACCACTACAACCACTCCTTCACGCCAGAATAGAACCAGTCGTGCCAATCCTCAACCAAAACATCGGAACAAATAACGAAGAAAAAATAGTCACAGTCCTTCCAACAGAAACAACAACCAAAAAAACAAGGAAGTTAAAGAAACCAAACGTATCAGATTCAAATGAATCGCCAAAAGTTGGAATGGATGAAAGAACAAATTGATAAACTTGATACAACTGAACATACACAACTCCACGAAATAATACAAAAATATACAAAAAATATCACAAAAGCACCAACAGGCGTTTTTGTTTCATCTGAACATCTCACACAAGATTGTCTTCAGGAAATGGAAAATTATATTCTTTTCTGCATCGACCAAAAACAAAGAATGGCGGAAGACATGAAAACTCGCAAAACTTATGAACGGATGGTTGAGTAATTAAGATACATTTCGAACAGAAGGGTTGCCCACAGCAACTCTTGAACCCATATAATCATACATAATCTGCCCACTCACACTCAAAGACCTGACATCAACACCCTCGTCCTCAACAATATCAATCATTGCTGTGTGCTGATTACCATGTACATCTTCCACTGGTTCGTCTTGCGAGAAATTAGTGAGTGTCTTGTCACCATGCTTCAAATCAAATGCCACAAAGTAATGTGTCGAAACAGGTAATGGAGTATCTGAAGTTACACTATATGTGACTTTAAGTTTTCTATCAGGTCCAGGAGTTGCACTCAACAATGAAAGCACAGGCTTGAACGACTCAGGAGGAGGCTTTGGTGGCGTTGGACCAGGGGGCTCAGGCTTAGGAGCAGGCTTAGGAGCAGGCTTATCGGGGACTGGCACAGGTCCATAGGGTTGAGATGCCCACGGGTCAGGACCCCAAGGACCTGGCCCCCACCCATGTGGTTCAGGCTCAGGCGCTGGCTTAGCATCGGGTGGAGGAACAACTTTAGGCGGAGGCTTAAAGTATTTGCTATGTATCCATGCTCCCAACCATAAAGCCCCCAACACTGCAACTATAAAAAGTATCGTGTAAAGTGTTGAACTAATAGAGGAAGTTACAGGCGTAACATCTGGAAACGAATCGTCCATTTATTTATAATTACTCAAGTGAAAAATGGACTTACCAATTTCCAAGTTATAAGATAATAGAAATGGATACAAAACCTATCCATAATTTTATTGATATAGCCAAAAAAGATAAGAAAACAGAATTCGAATGTTCTGTTCTCCCCGGAAGGATTCAAACCAAAGATGTTGCTGATAGAATTCTGAATGCAATCAAAACTGTCTCTTTAGGTCAGCCCAAAGAAACAACTTTGCTTCGAATTGCATATCCAGACAACATTCGCGTAGAAGTTGAAACTCCTCAACAAATTCATAGAGTTTGCTCAGCATCCTCCTTCAAAGGTGTTCCCGTTCTCGTTCAACGCAAAACCATCTATCAAGGCCTGAAAAATATCGATCTGCCCGATATCTATTCAAGATTCAGGCTTCGACTCGAAGAGAACGTCCGCAAAGATTGGGAAGCATCTCCTAATGATCCTCGCGTAACTTCTATTCGACTCCTCAATCGTCGTACATTTACTTCCATGGACGAACTCTTCCATATAGACTTCTCAATGGTCAAAACACGCAAAGATAAGAAACAATCCTTGCGTGACGTTCTAAAAGAACAACATATCTATGAACTTGAAATTGAATTTGTTAACAAAACAACAACCACATCCCCCGAAGCGATTACGCAATCACTTTTCAAAATTGTAAACACCATCCTTCAGGCATATCAACAATCTGAATTCTTGCTTACACCAACCGAACAAGAACGCTATATCCAAGAATTCCGTATGTCCAAACTTTCATTCTATAATCCTGTAACCTTGGAACGCAGAACCCTAAAAAAGGAACGCCCACACAACATTTGGGCAGACTATACTGTAACCGTAAAAGCTGATGGAGAACGGTATGGTCTGTATGTTGCTCGCGATAAACGGGTTCTGAGAATCAACAAGCAAAATAATGTTGTCTGGACAGGTCTGCGCACAACCGATGATGCATATATTGGCGACTTCCTTGATGGAGAATACATACCTCAAAAAAACCTATTCTGCATCTTCGATATCTATCGCTACAAAAACAAAGATATCCAATCATTGCCACTAATGAAAGGCGAAGAACCAACTGCTTCCCGTCTCGGCTGCGCTGGACTCTTCGTCAAAGATGTTTCAACCAAATTTATCACCGAAGCAACAACCAACCCCATCCGCATCGAAACCAAACTATTCCTTGCAGGTGACGGTAAAGTCATGGAAGATTCTATTAAGCAACTTCTCTCTGCAGAATATGAATACGAAACTGATGGCCTTATTTTCACACCAAAACTTAGCCCAGTTGCACCAAAAACACTTCTCAAAGGAAACACTTGGACAACAGTCTATAAGTGGAAACCTCCACACCAAAATAGCATCGACTTCCTACTCAAACTTAGTGATGAAAAAACATACGACCCAGTTCAAGACACAACCATAAAAAAAGGAGAACTTTATGTTAGTCGGTCATCATTCGATGCAATCCTATATCCATGCGAAACTCTCACTGGAGAATATACACCTAAAGCTCTGCCAACAGATCTCCAGAAATTAGCAGATATCAACACTTATATCCCTTCTCTTTTCCAACCATCCAATCCTCGCAACCCAGAAGCATACAAAATTATGGTCCCAGTCGATGATAAAGGCCTTGCTTTCGATTCTACTAACATCCGCGTCGAAGATAACACCATCATAGAATGCTCATACGACACTGAAAAGCAAAGGTGGAACATCCTAAGAACTCGCTACGACAAAACATACGAATACAGAATCCTAAACAAAACTCAATATGGAAATGATAGAACCGTTGCAGACAACATTTGGTCTTCCATTCATATCCCCGTATCTGAACATATGATATCTAACTTTGCTTCAATCCCACTAGATGATTCCCTCGAAGATGAAGTATATTACAAAGAAGATATCAATCGCAAAGCACGCATCTTACAACCTTCCTACGAATTTCATAACAAAGTAAAAGATGGACTCTACTATGAAACCATAAAAGAGAACTCATCACTACTCGAATTTGGTGTCGGTAAAGGAGGTGACTTCCCAAGGTGGAAGAGAACACGTGTCGGTAAAGTTGTAGGCATTGACCCTGCAGTTCGCGGCCTCAAAGAAGCATGTACACGCTACCTAAAAGATAAAACAGATCACCCATCCGATTATAGACCTGCTGTTCTGTTCATTGAAGGAACCATGACAGAACCCCTATACGAACAAGAAAGTCAGAAATACAAAATCCTTTCTGGCGAAGAAAAAGCAACAACTAAATATCTCGAACAATTCGAAGAACTCAAAAAGTTTGATGCATCTTCCAGCCAATTCAATATTCATTATGCATGTGAGTCTGAAGAAACATTTAGGTCGTTTATTCGAAATATAGATATGCATACCAAAGAAACATTCTTTGGGACTTGTTTAGATGGCCAGACAGTTTACTCTTTGCTTCTTGGGAAACAAACACATATCTTCACAAACGGCAAAGATGTTGGTGGCGAATTCACTAAAGAATACGATGACAAAGAAACTTGGGTAGAGGAATTTGGGATGCCTATCAAGGTATCCTTGGAATCACTTGATAAACCTACCAAAGAATATCTTGTTCCTTTCGGTAAAGTTCAAGAAATCATGAAGGAACATGGATTTGACCTAAAAGAATCTAACATGTTTTCCGAACTCTACACTCGCCAAACCAAAATTGTATTGACGCCCGAACAACAATCTTATTCGTTCCTTAATAGGACCTTCATATTTATTCGTGGGGAGAAACCAGCAAAGGAAGAAGAACCTGCTCCGCCCCCACCAAACGACGAAGCTCCTCCACCTGCAGAAGAACCCAAAAAGAAAACACGCAAACTCAAAAAGGCAACAGATTGTCCTTGCGAAAAGCCTGTATTGTTTAGTCAACCAGGTGAAGATAAGGGTGAGTTCAGAACCTTTAGCAATCAGGCAGAATATCCTATCCAAATCAATGATATCAGATATCCTTCTGTCGAACATTACTTCCAAGCAATGAAAGCCAAAGAGTTTGGCGACGATGAAGTATATGAGAAGATTTTGAAAACTCCTTCAGGAAAGGCTGTAAAGGCGCTTGGAAAAAAGGTTAAGAATTTCCATAAAGAAGTTTGGGATGGGAAAAGGGAAGAAATCATGATGAGAGCAGTCAAAGCAAAGTTTGTCCAACATCCAGAATTGCAGAAACAATTGCTGGATACAGGAATTAGACCAATTGGAGAAGCAGATGCCCGCGATTCTTTCTGGGGCATTGGAACTTCAGAAAATACAGAAAAATCAAAAGATGCCTCAAAATGGAAGGGTCAAAATAAGTTGGGTAAAATCTTGGTTGCGCTGAGAGATGAGTTTAAGACCAGTATATGATTTCTTTAGTGTTTGGATTATATGCCATAAATTGAAAATCAGTTGGCAATCTATGTGTTGGGTTAATCCAAGAATTGGTACTAGAAAGACTACGAATAGGAGCAACATAAAATGACCCGGCCTGGTCTGATACTCCATTTACAGCAGCACCTGAAGCATTCAGAATGATGGTATTTGCTGCTTGATTTGTCTCACCGGCATTATTACCAATAGCAACTGCATTTTCGCCTTGAGAAATACTACCGGCTCGGAGACCAAGAGCAACTGCATTTACGCCTTGAGAACTATTACCGGCTTGGATACCAACAGCAACTGCACCTTCGCCTTGAGAACTATTACCGGCATCGGCACCAACAGCAACTGCATTTAGGCCTTGAGAAATACTACCGGCATCGGCACCAACAGCAACTGCATTTAGGCCTTGAGAAATACTACCGGCATTATTACCAACAGCAACTGCAGAATTGCCTTGATTTGTCTCACCGGCAATATCACCAATAGCAACTGAAAGCTCGCCTTGAGAAATACGACCGGCATCAACACCAACAGCAACTGAACGCTTGCCTTGAGAAATACTACCGGCACTATCACCAACAGCAACTGCATATTCGCCTTGATATGTCTCACCGGCAATATTACCAATAGCAACTGCAGCTTGGCCTTGACCAGTTTCACCAGCACCACTACCAATTTTTATCTCACCGGTGTTGGGGTCAAAGCCTCCACTACCACCAGCGGGAGCATCACCATAAGAAATCTCTTTAGTATCTGTATTGTAGAATAAGACACTTGATGTTGTTGCTCCTCTTACGGGAGCAACATAAAAGGAATCAGTCTGATCCGAAACACCATCTAGCCTACTGCCAGTAGCATTCAGAATGATGGTATTTGCTGCTTGATTCTCATAACCGGCACCCGCACCAATAGCAACTGAAAGCTCGCCTTGAGAAATACGACCGGCACTATTACCAACAGCAACTGCATTTACGCCTTGATCTGTCTCACCGACATTATTACCAATAGCAACTGCATTTACGCCTTGACTTACAAACCCAGCACCGTAACCAACAGCAACTGCAGAATCGCCTTGATTTGTCTCACCGGCAATGGCACCAAGAGCAACTGCACCTTCGCCTTGACCAGTATAACCAGCATTGGCACCAACAGCAACTGCATTTAGGCCTTGAGAACTATTACCAGCCTTATTACCAACAGCAAGTGCATTTACGCCTTGAGAAATACTACCGGCAATATTACCAATAGCAACTGCATTTGCGCCTTGACCAGTTTCACCAGCACCACTACCAATTTTTATCTCATTGCTGTTGGGGTCAAAGCCTCCACTACCACCAGCGGGAGCATCACCATAAGAAATCTCTTTAGTATCTGTATTGTAGAATAAGACACTTGATGTTGTTGCTCCTCTTACGGGAGCAACATAAAAGGAACCTATCTGATCCGAAACACCATCTAGGCTACTGCCAGTAGCATTCAGAATGATGGTATTTGCTGCTTGATTCTCATAACCGGCAATGGCACCAATAGCAACTGCATTTTCGCCTTGAGAAATACTACCGGCATTCTGACCAACAGCAACTGCATATTGGCCTTGGGAAGTTTCACCGGCATTATTACCAACAGCAACTGCAGCTTGGCCTTGACCAGTTTCACCAGCACCGGCACCAACAGCAACTGTAGAATTGCCTTGTCCAGTACGACCAGCAGCGGCACCAACAGCAACTGCATCTTGGCCTTGACCAGTTTCACCAGCACCGGCACCAACAGCAACTGAAAACTGGCCTTGAGAACTATTACCGGCATTATTACCAACAGCAACTGCAGAATTGCCTTGTCCAGTATAACCGGCAGTGGCACCAATAGCAACTGCATAATCGCCTTGACCAGTTTCACCAGCACCACTACCAATTTTTATCTCACCGGTGTTGGGGTCAAAGCCACCACTACCACCAGCGGGAGCATTACCATAAGAAATCTCTTTAGTTCCTGTATTGTAGAATAAGACACTTGATGTTGTTTCTTGTCTTACGGGATCAACATAAAAGGAACCAGTCTGACCCGAAACACCATCTAGCCTACTGCCAGTAGCATTCAGAATGATGGTATTTGCTGCTTGATTCTCATAACCGGCACCCGCACCAATAGCAACTGCAGTATTGCCTTGTCCAGTAAAACCGGCATTATTACCAACAGCAACTGAAAAAACGCCTTGAGTAGTTTTACCGGCACTATTACCAACAGCAACTGCAGTATTGCCTTGTCCAGTAAAACCGGCATTATTACCAACAGCAACTGCATATTGGCCTTGGGAAGTTTGACCGGCAGCAGCACCAATTCTTATAGTATCAACATCTGCATTAAAACCGCCTCCGCCAGCCGGTGCAGTTCCGTATGAAACTTCTTTGGTTCCTGTATTGTAGAATAGGACATTTGATGTTGTTGCTCCTCTTACCGGAGCAACATAAAAGGAACCTGTCTGACCCGATATTCCGTTTACTTCAGTCCCACTTGCATTCAAAATGATGGTATTTGCTGCTTGACCAGTATTACCAGCTCCACTACCAATAGCAACTGCATAATCGCCTTGAGAATTTTGACCCGAATTGGGACCAACAGCAACTGCAAATAAGCCTTGGTCAGTTCGACCAGCAGAGTCACCAAGAGCAACTGCAGAATAGCCTTGGTTAGTTCTACCGGCACTGACACCAACAGCAACTGCACTCACGCCTTGGCCAGTATTACCAGCTTGACTACCAACAGCAACTGCAGCTTGGCCTTGTCCAGTAACACCGGCACCACTACCAATTTTTATCTTATTGGTGTTGGGGTCAAAGCCTCCACTACCACCAGCGGGAGCATCACCATAAGAAATCTCTTTAGTTCCTGTATTGTAGAATAGAACATTTGATGTTGTTGCTCCTCTTACGGGAGCAACATAAAAGGAACCTGTCTGACCAGGTATGCTATTTAAGTCGGCGCTAGTGGCATTCAAGATAATAGTATTGTCTGCTTGATTGCTACGACCAGCACCTGTTCCAATTGCTAGAGAATGACTGCCTTGGTTTGTCTGACCGGCACCCGTTCCAACTGATACTGCTCCGACATGTTGATTTGTTTGACCTGATCGGGTTCCTATTGCTACAGCAGATGCTTTCTGGGATGATTGACCTGCATAAGAACCAATAGAAACAGTGCCAGTGCCAGTGCCCGCTAAATAACCTAATGAAATTGGTGCAAAGTCAGTAAGAGTTGCTTTGGGTGTAAATATAGGCAAATCCTTCCATGCTCGAACACCATCGCCAACCTTTAATTCTCCAGTAGTGAGGTCAAATCCAGGTTCACCTGCAGTAAGTTTATTTAATGATTGGGCCCATTCTGTCGATGTCCCTCGACGGAACTTCAGTGTAACTATTTCGGTCATTATTATTATATCCTGTATTATATTTCAAAAATTTCCGCCATCAACAACCGTCTTACCAGTTATGGCGATTACGACCTTTTTACCAGATGAGAAAGCAGTTCCTCCATTAACAACCCTTTGTCCAGATGAAAAGGCCGACCCACCCAGAACAAGTTTTTCACCAGATGCAGAAGAACTTCCTCCATCAAAAGTCTTTGGTTCCGTTGTAATAAAACTCCCCCCATCCACTATTCTCAATCCCGATGCAAAGGCTGTTCCTCCATCAAGTATTATAATCCCAGGAGTTATATCAGGTCCGATTACACAACAATTTACTTGCTGATAACCAACACCAGGGCGGTAAACCATTACAGGAGACTTTTTAAGTTCCAGACTTGTTCCAACTCCTAATCTCGATCTAAATAATGTTTTAGGGATTTTGCTGCTCAGCATTCTTATAATACTGTTCGTAGGAAAGTGTAGGAGGAGGAGGTTGATTCTTAATCACGGGGTCGACATACTTATTAAATAACTTTTGGCCAACTATCACTGATGCTTGGTCTTCCGTTAGTTCACCCTTCTCTATCTTACGTTTCAGTTGAAGCATCTCAAAAAATGTATGGTCCAACTTTCCATTCATATGCATGTTGTAAATTGTTGGAAACTCATCGTAAAGCTTTTTGTTATCCTTCATCATCTTCTCAGCCCACAAAGCGTGATTCGTTTCTTTCAATGACTTGTATTTGCGGAAAGATTCATCCATGTCACGAACCAACGCCTGAATCTGGATGGCACTCAAACTCGTCATTTGTCTTATTTCTATGTAATACATTAAGATGCTTAGTTCAACGCCAGCGACGGTTCACCCAAGTGGCATGGTAGTTGCTACTGCCTTGCCCCCTCAAGTAAAAACATCACCATCAACTATGTCAGGTGGTATTCTGAATGCTGCAGCGGCTAAAACAGCCAGTTCAATCGCCCAACAAGCAGCCCAAGCAAAGGCAGCAGGCGTAAATATGAAAGGCGGTGGACAAGTTGTAAATGTTCCTCCAGTCCCCGAAGGAGGAACTATCAGCGGAGTCTCGTTCTCTAAAAATCATGCCAGCCTAATAGGAACAGCCAACCAACTAAAAGCAGGGGCTGTATATGATGGCTTGATTGGAACACAACCCTATAAAGTCGGAGGAAGGAAACACCTAAGACTCGCTAAAACACATCGTAGACGCTTTATCAAAGACCCTTCAAAAATGCCGCATGAAGAGTTCGCTATGACTGCTGGACGAAAACATAAACGTAAAACAAAGAAACATGGCAGATCAAGTAGGTCTAGGACTCGTCATCGGAGGATTCACAGGCGTATTCATCGTTATAGGAGGACTCGCCGCCGCAATAGCAAAAGATAGTAATGGAGAAGAATCGTATAAATTCTTCACATATGGTTGGGGACTGTTTGGATGGATGGTTGTACTGACTGCAATAACATCAGCCTCATTAGTATATCTATATCATCTCACAACCTATCTTCAAAAACTTCCCAAACAATTAAACGACCCCGCCACAGTATCGTGATATATCAAAATAGAAATCTGAATCTCCATCACGACATACAATCTTTTTATTCTTTTTGCTCAGCAGAAGGTTGAAATCTGTTTCGTTGTTATACAAATAGATTTCAACATCCAACTTCATATATCGCTCCGCCTTTCTCTTAAAAAATGCATGTAAGTCTTCTATAACATCCTCTGGAACAGGCTGGTGTGTTCGTTTTCGGATTCGTTCCAATGCTACAGACAAAGATGTATATACTATTGCTACAATCACCCTATACTTCTGAGCTTTCATTCGCCGTATCAAATCACTAACAATCCTCATTCCTCCACACGTTGCCGTATAGTAAAATTTATAACGATGGTCTATTGCATACTTAACTAGTTCAAGAGCCGCGTTAGACCGCTCTTCGTGAGTTTTTTCTTCACGTTCGTCTGGGTCAATGCTGATAAGCTCTTGTAGAGGAATGCCAGCATTCTCAAGCATCTTATTAATATTAGATGTCTTACCAACACCAGATGGTCCACAAACTAATAATCCAATAGGAGTCATACCTTTGCTTTAGGAAGTGATTTTGTTAGCAATGCATCCAATTCCACAACAAACTTTTTACAATCTTCATGTGTCGTAATACCAGTCAGGATAATCTTCCCAGTTCGAAATACCTTAGCCGTCCACTTAGATGGCATAAATTGAATCTTTACACCAGGGTAGACATCAGGATTATATGATGTTACAATGCCTTCCATACCACGAATTGTATTATACAATGTCTCTCGTGCAACTGTTGTTTTGGGGTTTAACTCTGTTGTGTAATTCATCAATACTACACGACGACGAATAATCTCCCACTTCTCAGGCGCCTCCATGATACAATCATGACATTCCGCCCAAATTGTGTCGAGCAAAATACGAATACACGACTTATCGTAATTATCATGCAAAATACCTGTCAAATGAAATACACCATTCTGGAATATCTTGATAGTGATTTCTTTTAGTGGAACAGTGCCATCGCCATCATTCAACATAACAATAGTAATGGAGTTGTGACCAAAGCCAGTACTATTTGCCTTTTCTATATTTTTAGAACGACGACGAATCTTATCGCGAGAACTTGTTCCACGACATAAAACTCCGCGCTTTTCTACTTTAATTATTTGCTCACTCAACGGAATCCGCTCCAAAAGCAAATTTGTGTTTATCTTTAGGTTCAGTGTGCATAGCACAACCATTGTTGATAACTTTGGAACTTCCATCTTTAGGATTTTCAATATACAAAGTATCGATTTCGTTTTTCCAAGAATGAGGAATACTTTCCAAATGAAATGTAACCAAATAAACTTCAAATCTTCGTATAATATTCCTAATCCTTGCTTCGTGTTTAGGGTCAAGCATCCAACCAATATCTAAATAACCTAAAAAAATTCTTGCAGATACATGATGTTGTAATATATTACTACATACATCTGCAAGTTCATAAGATGGGGTTTTGGATAAGTCAAAATTGCATTTAAATCGAATTGCTTCGAACGACGGCATACACAGATATATGTGTAGCATTTATTTAAGTTAAAATATAACAGTTAAGTTGCTGATTGTTTCAAAATAATAATACACGATGAAACTATACCAGCAGCAATAAACGACCAAGAAATTCCGAAAATAACTGGACTAGTTGAAACTAAAGCTAAACACCCGAAAACAACCCCCAAAATATTGACAGTATTTGCAAAACCATAAAGAGGTGTGTCCTCTACCTTACCCATCTAAATAATAACCTAAATTTTTATATACAATTAAAAATCCATTTTCGGGATTTACTGCCGTTTACAGCAGGCTTTACGTCCTGAGTACAGAAAGTATAAGCACATCATGACAATTGCCAATGCAACAAACTCCTTGAAGTCATCAACAGAGTAGCAAGTTACTTCGGAATAAGTCTGGTGATATGATAACGAACAATACACGTTCGGACTTTTCTCAATCGCGTCATAAAAGGCCTTCAAGAATTTTGCCGAAGCAAGTGTATACGAAACGCCAGGCTTCATGACTTTACTCGAGTAAATATAGCATTTTAAGAATTCATTTTAACCTTTTATACCTTGTATTGGATCGTTAATCTTCAAGTGAGCAGGTGCACCTGTAGGAGGAACACGCTGCTCAGGGTAACGAGAAGGTCTAGGTCTTCCTCCCCAACCGCGATGACTAATTGTTCCCTTAGGCCGAACCGTTACTCCACCAACCTTAGGTGCACGAGACCCAGGATAGTCACCACCACCAGTCTGAGGACCCAACACTCCCGTCACAAATAATGCCTTCTTCAGATTGTGAGGAGGCTCAGAATATGAGTTGAAGGCAACAGGCTTTGATGCTACACGACGAACTCCATTTGAATCGAACGCATCACTCTTCACTGCTCCCGAGGTATTTGTTGTCAGACAATCAATCTTATTCTGAACAACCTGTATTCCTCCAGCAGTCTGTGTCGTTGAGGGCTGAGGAGCCGAACCAATCTTGCGTGTCTTCAATTCTGGAATTGTGTCAACAAACTGAGATTTAGTTAAAGGTCTGAACTGAGATGTACACACACCAGTCTGGTCGACTACCACAGTAGTAGTTGATGGTGGGCTGGTTGGTTGCTGAACAACATACATCTGTCTAGAATAGCCCATGTTCAACCCAGAAAGACTTCCATCTGCATTGCCGAATTCAGATACAACTTGGGATGCAGGTGGCCGAGTTAAACATTCCCCAGACGTATTTTCTGTATTTGTAACTATTTTAGTCTTAGAAAATGCATCACGACCTGCTGCAGTTGCTCCACGACTTAACGTAAATAAAGAAGCATCGGGAACTTTGCCACCAAATCCAGAACCTCTAAAACTAACGTTCTTAGGTTGAAAAAGCATAGGTGCCCTGCTAGGGTCCTGAACATTATTGATTATATGGTCAGTCCGACGGTTCACTGAAGTAGCAGCCATCTTTGTCCGCCAAGTATAAGATGAGGCATCAGGAAATTTCATTTGCTGGTCAATCACCTTAGGTGTATTTATTGTCAACCGCTTCAGATAGTCTGTATAAGACATTTGTGTTTTCTTGCGATTTTAAATCAAGTCAACATGGGTCAACATATGACGACGGCAACATTGACGAACTAAACCAAGCTCATCCAATGCCTTGCCTTCCGCCGTCTTCGTTGTCGTCTGCGTCAAATACTGTAATCCATCGTCTGCTGGTATCCCGTCCTTCTTTTTTAGTTCTTTCACCAACTTCAAATAAGGAAGCCATTTGCCTGCCAACACATTGTTACAAGAAACACACCGAATAGGAATAATCATTTCTTATTGTTTGTCTTATAGCATTGTCTATATCCATTTTCTACGGAACATACAAGAGAATGAAGAAAGATTTAGGTGGAGCACTCATCCTCATTGCAGTTTTTGCAACCATGCTTGCTACCAAAACACAGTTCCCTACACTGCTCGAGTCTCTCCTATTCTTGGGTAGACCTCTTTCCACAGCTCTACTACTCGGCAGCATTGTCATGCTTTGGGTCTATAAATACCGTGCATCAGCGCTTGTAGCAGGACTGCTTTCAGTCTATCTGCTAAAAACGATGTGGACTACTTGGCCCCGCTCAGATGCTCGTCGGCTTCACTTAGAAGTCGGACGAGACCAAGCTCGTTTTGATCCATCCAACAGCATCGATATTCAATTTGCTAATGGAACTGTAACACACAATCTTCCTCATCTGCTTGTTCAACCCAGTTTTCCTGAAATGCTCGTATTCCCTCCCTCAGAAGAAGTTCAGAGACAAATGAACGGCGAGTAATATCACCAAATCACAGATAGTTCCATCGCCGACCAATACTCTGATACTCCATTCGGCATACGACGATGAATAATAAAAGGTAACTTCTGCTCCAAAATCTCTTTCTTTGCTAAATTTACTGGAAAATCTGGAGATGAGGCAATAAGCCCATCCAGACTTACCAAAGGCTTAGCTCCTTCCGCCAATTGCTGTGCACGCGTTCCCAAAAGAACAGTATACTCATATTTGGAATAGTATGGCAATGTTATACGTTTATCCTTTTGTGACTCTTCGATAGATTGACGAGTCACAGAAAGAACCTCAGGATGAAGAAGTTTAGATGATTCACGGAGTTGCTGCATTTTGTAATTATATGAACAGTCTATTTAAGTTTCCATTTTCATTATTCCTCTAGTATTCTAGCCATGCGTGGGGAGTATTTTTCCAATACTAACACAAAAACAACTAGCACACCAATTGTTACTAATACCACTTTAAACCACGGACCATATGTTGTGTGATGATACCAATACATAAGTCCAGCAATGGCTACAACAACAACAATTATATACCAGACAACTATTAAACCTGATGTTAAAGTTGTTAAATCTCCTCCTCCACGATGCTTTCCCATTTATATATTGCCTATGAAAATTTAACAAGAATGGTGACTGAATTTATTGAAACAGGAAGTCTTGCTGCCTATGCCCGTCTGTATGGTCTTCGCAATGACCCCCATGCTCAAAAAGAGATTCGCGAATACGCTAAAAAGGTTGGTGTTCTGCTTGAAGAGAAGTTTCCTATATCGTGGAAAGCTCTTACTCTGCACGAGCAGATTGCCTCCACGTAGTATTACATAATACACATTGATACATCCAAACCAAATCTTTGGCGTCCAACTTGACTCCAACGACATCGTTTTTCTTTCCACGCTTCGAAGGACAATCCTTTTCTGGACATACAATTTCAGAAAACCTTGGAAGTGTCGGATCAAACTTCAAGTAAGGGTTTAATGCAAGGCGCTCTGATTTATCTTCCTGTAAAATGTGTTCATATACAACAGGATTATCTCTGCTTAGGGGTTCGGTATAGTTGCATTTCCGACACGAAAGAACAGCAAACTTATCTCCATCGTCATTTGCTTTCTCATCGACGGCATATAACATATTTCGACATGCTGGACAAAACTTCATCTTTGTTAGTATCCTGTTATCTTTATGTAGATTCATTTTTATAACACATCAGACATACATTGCGTTGTTGCCAAATTAGAATGAACATTAAAACGTCCACTCAATAATGCCTGAATAATTCTGGAAAAGGAACATACAGCAACCTTAAAGGCATCGGGAAGAATCAACCCTTCCTTCATCATCAAATTCACAATCGAGAGCAAAAAGGATGCTACAAACACACCCAACAATATCAGAACAAGTCTGTGCATTTATATTAGTCTACGTTAAAAATGGATACACCCAATACCTATATAAGAATATCAATAATGGACGCTATTAGTTTATTCTCTGGAGCAGGTGGAGATTCTCTCGGGATGGAAAATGCTGGCTTAAATGTTATAGCGTTTTCCGAATTCAACAAAGATGCCATAAAAACACACCAAGCAGCATTCCCCGACTCAGTATGGTTGGGCTCTGGCGTTAAAGGCGATATCACCAAAATTCCAGATTCCGAATTCCAACCCTATACTGGGAAAGTTAAGGTTGTATTTGCGGGCTTTCCTTGCCAAGGCTTCTCAAATGCCGGAAAAAAGGACGAGAACGACCCAAGAAATAAGATGTTTTACCAGTTTCTTAGAGTAGCAACCATTGTTCAACCTGACTGGATTATGGGAGAGAATGTTGCTGGTCTTCTTACTCGAAAGACTGATGATGGCCAGACGAAAGTCATAGATATCATCAAAGCAGAATTTGAGGCAATTGGATATTCTCTTGCTTGTAAAGTTTACGACGTGTCTACAGCTGGAGTATCACAATCCAGAAAGCGACTTTTCATGGTCGGAAATAAGTTGGGTATTCCATTTGAAATGCCAACCTTTAATCTCCCAAAGCAAGGTATTCGTCACTTCATTGAAGCCTCACTAGAAGGAGCAATAGAAACAACTCTATCGCCTCCTCCTAACTGTATATTTGAGATTCCTGAAATGACTCCATCCGGAAGTCCACACCCATATTTGATTCGAAAACATCCTGACCTTATTTCATTCGAAAAGCGCATTTCAGCCCATCACGCAGAAATTCTAGATTTGAGCAAACCTTGTAAAACAATCATTTGTGCTTATACATTCCAACCAAGACTATATGTATGTCTACAAACTCCAAACAAAAAGAAATTTGTCAGATGTTTGCTTCCAAAAGAACTCGCACAAATCCAAGGGTTTCCAAAAGACCATCCATTTGCTGGAAACAACTCATCCATTACAAAACAAATCGGAAATGCTGTTCCAGCAAAAATGATTGAATTGCTAACTCAATCTATTCTAGAAATTTGATTACAGCTTGAAAATTCTTCTCGGTAAATTCATCCGTAAACTGACTACAATCATGTCCAGATGCCTGACGAACATAAATCTTCAAGAAATCTGTATTCTTAACAAGTTTATTTAATTCTTTAAGTTTTTCTCTTATTTCATGCCAAGCAATCCTATCTTTTTCCGTAGAGGACAATTCTCCTAGACCAATATATAGTTTATGAGAACGTTCGTAGATATGGTTTATAATATAAATTGTATTCTCTACTTTTGTAAAGAATCCATCGTTCCACTTAAATGTTTTACCATCAGTTGATTTCAAATCAAACATAATTTTTTTTCCGTGTTCGAAAACGATGAAATCAGGACTTCGTTGTGTGCCATTAGGTTGAAACTGGAAATAAAGTGTTTGTGTCGGAACTTCCTTCTTTTGAAGTTTAATAAATGGAAATCCATGCTCAATAAGAAGTTTCGCAAAGGAGACTTCTTGTTGCTCAGGTAGTTTTTTCCCTAGCTTAATAAGTTGCTGTATTTCGGGATAAGATTGTTGTAATGACGATGGGTCATTCTTAATCTTTTCGAGAACTTTTATTATCTCCATCTTTTTATCGCAAACCACTATGAAGAGAAAATGTTCGTTTTTATGAAAAAACCTTCGCAGGTTTTTATCGTCTGTTCGGAAACTTGCGCAAGACACCAAGAATCTCTTGCCTACAACGTTCAACGTCAGCAAGCTGTTTCTTCTTCTCAACAAGTTCTGCTTCAAGAAATAAATTCCTATCGGCAACCTGATACCCAGTAGAAACAATGGCTCGGAGGCCATACAATTCATGGGTCAATGCACAATTGGCATTGTAGTAGCTAGTAATCTGGGCTTTCAATGCCATGTTCTCAGCAGTAAATGCTTCAACACGTGCTTTTAGGGCCTCAAGAGTATCCATAGCGCTGTCCTTATCTTTTCGACTCGATTCAAATCCATTTTTGTTGCGTTAAAAACGGACACACGCCAAACTAATTGTCTCGACCTCAAATACACGATGACTGAAAGAATGAGTCTACGTGAATTTCTAGCGGCCAACAAATCCGATAGCGTATTCACCCATACTGGACTAAAGGGCGGGAAATACTTCATCAAAGATGAGGACCTTCCTCGCTTTTATGACCTATACACCGAGTCAATCCTCGACGGTGACCACGTACACCTTGTAGAGAAGAACACACAAATTGGTTCTCTACGCATAGACTTCGACTTCATCTATAAGCCAGATATCACAACCCACCAACATACTCGCGAGCAAGTTACCAACTTCTGCAAAGCATATATGGATGCCATATCCGAATATATCCAACTTCCTCCCAAGGTCGAACTATTCGTTATGGAGAAGCGTAAGCCTACACTCGACATAAAAGGCAATCGCAGCAAATCTGGAATTCATATAGTTGTCCCTGAAGTTGCTACAACATCTATGGTTGAACAATCCGTTCGCCGCAATCTACTCAAAACAGTTGCATCATACTTCCCCAACCTTCCTCTCAATGAACCTTGGGACAAAGTATATGATGAAGCCGTTGTTAAGCGTTCCGTAAACTGGATGCTTTATGGTTCACGCAAAGGCGACGAGAACTCTCGCCCATATGAAACCAAATACATCGTAAAATACGAAGGAGGTAACGTTTCCATCAACACAACAATTCCAGAATTGACGTCATCCTTAGTCAAACGCCTTTCTATTCGACGCAACGAAGAAGATGAAACGCCTATGACCGAAAAAGGCAAAGCAACATATTCTGGCATTCCTGAAGTTCGTATCTCAGGAGGCCGTGCAGTAACTCCTGCTCGTGGTCGTCCAGCAGCACGCGGCGATAAGCCAAATTCTCGTGGTTCATCACCTTCTGGACGCATTGTACGTAATCTGGAACAGCACGAGAAGGATAACATTAAAGACCACGTAATGAATCTAAAACTCGAACGAGCAACTGGATACGAAGAATGGCTGAAGGTCGGTCTATGCCTACACAACATTCATCCTGACCTGCTTGATATCTTCCTTGACTTTAGTGCCCAAAATGAAGACAAGTTCAATGAAGCCGATTGCATCCAGAAGTGGAATTCAATGACCTTCCGCAATGATGGAGACAGAACTGAAATTGGATCTTTGCGATTCTGGTCTCGCACTGATAATCCCGAGGGATATCTTGAAATCGAATCCAAAAATGTAGAACGGCTTATTGTTGCCGCTTGCTCTGGCACTGAGCATGACGTGGCATGCCTTGTATTCGGTAAATTTCGAGACTCTTATAAGTGTTCTGATTTTGGTAAGAACGTATGGTATAGGTGGTGTGGCCATATCTGGGCTGAAACAGACTCTGGTATCGACTTGCAACTAAAACTATCCAGAGATATTGCTCAAGTATTCTTTGTTCGTTCAAATCTAATCGCTAAGGATTTGGAAGGCAAAGAATGTACAACGGAAGGCAAGGGAGAATGCGGAGTCTGCGAATACTGTCAACACGAAACTAAACGGGTCCTATTCATGAAGATGTACATGAAACTGAAAACTACATCATTTAAAAACAACGTAATGAAAGAATGTCGCGAACTATTCTACGACGAAGATTTCACGAAGAAGGTCGATTCAAATAAGGAACTAATTGCATTCAACAATGGTGTTCTAGATATGAGCGACACAACTAAGTTCGTATTCCGCAATGGTTTGCCTGAGGATTACATTTCATTTAGCACAGAAATCGATTATGACCCAGAACGCAAGTATTACGACTATCCCGAATGGCCTGCGATTCAGGCATTCATCAACCAAGTTCTCCCTGACCCTGAAGTTCGCCTATACTTTATGCGTCATTTGGCAACATGTTTACTTGGCGGAAACAAGGCTCAGAAGTTTCATATTCTGACAGGCTCAGGTTCTAACGGCAAATCTATGTTGATGAACTTAGTTACTAAAGCTCTTGGCGATTATGCTGCCGTTGTTCCGATTTCACTCTTCACTCAGAAGCGCAATAAGTCAGCAGCAGCCGCTCCTGAGGTAATCCGACTCAAGGGCCGTAGGTTCGTAACTATGCAGGAGCCTGACGAAAAGATTGCCTTGAATACTGGACTAATGAAGGAAATTTCATCTTGTGAGAAGATGTATGCCCGCGACCTATTCAAGTCAGGTTGCGAGTTCGAAGTCCAAGCAAAGTTTCATTTGGCGTGTAATGAGAAACCTGAAATCAATACGACGGATGGTGGCACTTGGCGTCGCTTAGTAGTTGTGAACTATACTTCCAAGTTTGTTGACAAGCCTTGCGAACCCCATCACTATCCCATCGATGAAACTATCCAGCAGTCTGTAACCTCTCGTGAATGGGCTCAGCCATTCCTGAACTTCCTTGTTACAACACTCAAGGAAGGCAATGGTTTCAACAAACTTCCTACGCCTACCAAGGTTTTGGAGTATACGTCCGATTATCGCAATGATACGGATGGTATTGCTAAGTTTCTGTCAGAGAAGACGGAAGAATTCAAAGCAGGGGATGAGGTTGCCCCCGTTCTCAAGCCACAACTCCAATCTGTCTTCAAGCAATGGAAGATTCAGAACGAGAACTTAACTTTATCTGTGTCTGACTTGGTCAAGCGAGTCACAGAGAAGTTTGGTAAGTATCCTGCTGGTGGTTGGACTAATTTTAGGATGGTGGTCTAATGCTTGCGAGTTTTGCGATGTTTACGGGTGCGACGTCTACGGCGACCACCCGCTGCTGCCGCTAGACTTGCATCTGAACCCAAAATACCTGCTGAACCAGCAGGCGCTCCTACAGCAGCAGCCTGACTAGATGCAGATGGAACACCAACGCCATCGGCAGCAGTCTGTGTTGCATCCGTCAAACCAGAAGATACATTATATACTGCTTTGTTGACAACGGGAGGAAGTTCAAGTTCTGCATCCGCAGATGGAGGCTTACCCCAAGTGAGAGGATTATACCAAACACCTCCCCGCATGCGACGACGTCTAGAATGCTTCTTCGTTTTTTTATGACGACGAACCATTTACTTTAACGAAAAGATAATTAACGACGACCAGCAATAGGAACATACTCCTTCAAATAAGGAAGAGTTAGATATACAACCATAAAGGCAACCAACATATTAATCGTCTGAACAATGACATCGCCAACATTGAACTTTACCGCTCCAATCTGTATAATCCACTTAGCAATTCCACCATCCCCAGAAGTTACTGGAGCAAGCATCGGAAGAAGAAGGTCGCGCGATAAAGCCTCAAAAAACTTGGTCAATACCAAACCTGCATGAATCGCTATTGCAAACATAAGGACTTGATTTTCAACACAGACCATTTAATTAATTTGACATAAAAGAATAATGGATGTCTCTTTTTGGGGACCATCGGGGTGGCAATTGTTTCATCTAATAGCCCAAGAAGGTGGACTCTATGCTAAAAGAACTCTGGATATTATGCCTTTTATTTTGCCTTGTAAGTATTGCCGAGCATCTGCACAACGATTCTGGAAACAAAGCAAACCTCATGGAAATCTACAAAAGTGGCTGTATGATTTTCATAACAAAGTCAACCATAAACTTATTAAGCAACATGCTGAAGATCCTAAGTGTATTCTGCCAGTGCCCGCTCCAACTTTTGAACAAATCCAGAATCAGTACCAAGCTCTTTTAAAAACAGAACCGCATGAGATACCGGGTCGTGATTTCTTATATAGTATGGCATACAACTATGATGCTGAAAAACAGCATGATGCTCATCATATGTTCTGGAAAACGTTACTTAAGATTTTTCCATTCGAAGAATATTGCAGCAAACTAACTATGCCTGACCTGGATAACAACTTAACATATCTGGAATCTGTTCATTCCATGTTTTCCAAAATGAAGAAGCAAAAATCTCTTCAGTCAGTTCGGCAACAGTTAGCTTATTACAAATCTGGCTGCACTAAAAAGACCTACAAACGAAAAACATGTAAAAAGATTGGGACTAGTTATACTAAGAATCGTGATAGGAAAAGAACATATCGCTTAACACATTCAAGGCTTCTTTAGCCGTTTCTCCTGAAGCTCCCGAACTAACCGAATGTGTTTCTGTGTATATTTGCCATTTTTGCCTTGACCTTTCTCTTTTTGGTCTTTTTTAGTTTCCGTACGAGTTTTGGGTTCCATTGTTTAAGAAAGTTAAAAATGTTTCATCCAAATTCATTTTACTGAATCTGGATATATTCATACTTTAGATTCTTGGGAATAGATATTCTTTTTAGGTGTAGTAGCTGAAGAATGCTTGTAGTGCACTGTGAAAACAGTTTATTCACTATCACTTTGTCAACTTTTTGTGAAAGCAGGAACGTCTTGTTTCTGAAATACAATAGTCTATCAATGTTGGTGTTTTTGACTTTAGGACTTGCAGCAATAAGTGTGCACCTCCTAAAATCATTATACGAGCTGTAAATGTTAAGCGCAATTTCGCATTTTTTATTCACATCTTTTTGAGCGTGAAAATTAGCTACTTTACTCAAAGTAATTTCAAGCAAGAATAAACATTCGTGTGCAAGACATTTTTCTAATGGTATTTGAGTATAGAATCGGCATGATTCTGACAATGCTGCATTAAGATTAACGCGAGATTCCCAGATTAGATAGGGGTTTAAGATTTCGCGAAGCTTTCGCGTAATCATGTTTTGGTTGGATGCATATATTCATCTACAAATCCATTTTAACATCGTTTAATAAACAATTAAAATGACATGCCCAGTATGCTGCGAAGACATGGATATGGAGGAATACGATGATAGAAGAGAAACAACTGAAACTTGTTTTAAGTTAGAATGTGGCCATGCATTTCATACTAAATGTATAATCGACGTGTTGTCTAGAACAAATCATAAATGTCCATCTTGTAATAAACACAAATCATCACAACAAGTAAATCCGAGATTACTTGAACTGAAAAAAGATGAACGGATAAAGTTATCTATATCAGAATACTATGATTCCAAAAAAGAATACAAAGAAAAGTTAGTACAAATAAAACGAGAGACGATAGAATGGGCAAAAAATAGAGCTCAGGAGTTATTGTTATCAGAACACAAATCTTATTATTTGCGTTCTAAGGCATATATTATGACTACATCCAAGCAAGTAGCCATCGAAAAAGGACGCAAATATATAGCTGCATTTAGAGGAGAATTAGATAGCTACAAAAAAATTGTATATGGAAATTCAAGAACGTGGGGAGAGTGGAGATTACGCCATCCGCGTATTTGGTTTCGTCTTTAAATGTTTTCAATTATAAATGAATTGGGTATTGCCAATTGTTATGGGAACAACTGCCTTGTGCTATATTCATTCATGGAACCATATCATGAAACTTTACAGAGATTCAGAATATACCCTAACATGGTCAGAACTTGTAGATAAAAACTTGTCTGCCTTAAGCAGACTATGAGGCAATGTAAGGTTCCTCCTGAATATAGTGGTGAATGTCAGGATACTGGTTGTTTAACTCCTCAATCAACTCTTCTGGAGTTTTTCCATTATTAAGTTCTTGGAACTCGTATCGAGTTAAATATTCACCATGGCCATTAATCTGGCCATTCTTCTTATACCAACGAATCTGAATACAATTCTCCAGCATTTTTATTTGAAATTTAAAAATATAGCTTACATAATCCGTTTTACGAATTAATAAGCGCGTCGAGGCAGAGCTCAGCCTTTTGGACTTCATGTGTTAGCCGTGCAAGTTTCTTCTGCTTGTTACTAACACTGTCTTTCTTGCCAATACCATTCTCGAGCGTCAGCGTATATCTCATCAACTTCTGCTTAGCATTGGCAAGCAATGCCTTAGCAGACTCAATCGCGGGGTCTGTATCATTTAACTGGTAGTTAATGCTTTCTGGCAGACTTGACACATCAGAGAGATCTTCTCCGAGAAATGCCGTGTTTAGCGGGTCGAGTGTGAGGTCAAAATCAGGGTCGTGTGCCATGGTTTACTGACCATAAACCATAACTATAAAATCCGTTTTACAACTTAAATCGCTTCTTGAAATCGGCTACACTTGCTTTGAAACTCGGCTTATTCCAAAGCACCCACCTAGCTAATGCACCAGGAGTATCAGGCTTATTCCACGACTCCCCCATGCCCGAATGGCGCTTGAGATAACGTTGCTTACGCGTTTTATCTTTGTGCTTTGTGTAATCTGACATTCCTGCAGCACCAAATGGAACAACCTTTTCCTTTCCATTATCGTTCTCAAACACTGCATCCCATTTCTTTTCAGGCTTGTGAGAACGGCGAATAGTTTTTAGTTTCATTTATTAAATGGAGGAGTGGAATGTTTTAGTGCGGACCTTAGAAGCAGACCAAGAGAACCCTAAACAATTCCAAGATATGGCTAAAGCAATCTTTCAAGCCTTGTGCACACGCAAGATTAAGGATATGAGAAAGTTCGAACAACGCATCGGGTCTGATTATGACAAACTTTTGGAAGATATTTCATTCCCCGAAGAATCAGTTCGAGATTTACTCCAAAATGATGATTTTTTCGAACTCACCCTCAAACTCAGAAAAAACTATAAATGTTAATATAAAATGACTAAGGGAGGTTTTGTTGCAGAGATGCTTGCGTCCAAACGGGCTGGAACCAGTGATGTGAAATATATCTGGCACTATCTATACTATATCTATCTAGGCCTTCCTGCACTAGTAATCTATTGGTCCCTATACATGTATATGTGGTATTACCTTGTTGGCATGCTATCTGACCTATTAGGCGTTGCTCATCTCAGTAAGAATTCTTGGGCGCACTTTGCTTTAAGCCTAGCCGTAAGTTTGGGTTTCTCTCTTGCATTGTTCCACTTCAAACTTCTACCCTATCTATTCGCTCCTGTCAAGTTGATTACCAGCGTATAAGAAAAACGTTGTCTATTCTGACAAGAAAAACGTTGTCTATTCTGACAAGAAAAACGTTGTCTATTCTGACAAGAAAAACGAATCCATCTAAAGACTATAGCAATTATATAAAGAATGGGTGATACTATCATCGGAGTTCAATTTGGAATCGCCAACCCTGCAGATATCACATCACGCAGTGTTGTTGAAGTAAAAACAGATAAGACATACCAAAGCGGTCTACCAGTTTCCAACGGCGTATTTGATAGCCGCTTTGGAGTAACAGACCATGGAAAAGTTTGCCCAACATGCAAGCAGACCAACTTGCTCTGCCCTGGACATTTTGGCCATATTCGTTTGGCTCGTCCTGTATATTTGTATCAATTCATTGAAGTTGTTCAGAAACTTCTAGTAGTCGTATGCCTAGCATGCTCTAATCCATATCTACCCGATGAAGAACTCGAGCGCATCTCTATGCTTGCCAAAGGCGTTGAGCGATTTGATTTGATTCGCGAGAAAACCAAACATTACAAGACTCATTCCCTAAAGGAATCACGGGCATGTGCACATTGTGGAGCTCGGACTATTGCTAAAATATCTAAAATCGAAAACTCAGTAGCGTCTTTACAAGCACATACATATGACGAAGAAGCAGAACCATTTCCTCTTCAAGCAGAAATTGTTCTTCGCTGCTTCCAACGCATCACCGATGAACACGTGACCATGATTGGATTCAACCCTAAATTCTCTCGTCCAGATTGGATGATTTGCACTGTTCTTGCTGTTCCTCCTCTAACAGTTCGCCCTTCAGTCGTCATGGATGACAATCAACGCATGGAAGATGACCTAACACATAAACTTATTGACATTGTTCGCCAAAATAATAAACTTCGGGAAAAAATTGAAAAAGGAGAAAATGGCGACATGACTGATAAACTTACCGAACTTCTACAATTTGAAGTTGCTACTTATGTAGATAATGACATCAAAGGCCTTTCACAAAGTGCTGATAGGTCAGGACGGCCTCGCAAAACGCTGAAATCAAGACTTGGTTCTAAAACTGGACGTGTTCGCGGCAATTTGATGGGCAAGCGTGTAGATTTCTCTGCACGTTCTGTTATTACCCCCGACCCTAATATCGACATTGATGAACTTGGTGTGCCTGAACAGATTGCATCAAATCTGACATTTCCTGAAATTGTTACTTCGTATAACCGTGATAGGTTGATGGCTGCTATTAAGAACGGTCCCGACAAGTATCCTGGAGCTAAAAACGTCTTCAAGAAAGATGAAGGCAAGGCTTTTAGGCTTGGATTTGTAAATCGCGATATTGATATCCAAGAAGGCGATGTTGTTCATCGTCATCTTGTAGACGGCGATGTTGTGCTATTCAATCGCCAACCATCTCTTCACAAGGCTTCTATGATGTGCCACAGGATTCGTGTTCTTCCCTATTCAACCTTTCGTCTCAACGTATCAGCAACCAAACCATACAATGCTGATTTTGATGGCGATGAAATGAATATGCATGTCCCTCAAAGCATTGTTGCAGCAACAGAACTACGAGTCATTGCCACCTTGCTTCGTCAAATTATATCACCTCGTACTTGCCAACCCATCATCTCAGTATTTCAAGATACACTAACAGGAGCATACCGTATCTCTCAACAAGATGTTACAATCCCCGAACATATTGCTATGAACATACTAGCCAGAACTAAACGTTCGATTTCTGATTTCAAACGCATGGATTTGCCCATGTCAGGACTCGATGTAGTATCACATTCACTTCCTTTAATGAACTCTAACGGCACTGTTCAAATTGTAAATGGCAACATTGTAAAAGGTGTTCTAAACGACCGCTCACTCAAAGGAGCATCCAAAGGCATTGTTCATACAATCTATAATGAGTTTGGACCCGAACGTTGTGGTGATTTCATCAACTCACTTCAGAACATTGTAACCAAATACAATATGCTTGCTGGGTTTTCTACAGGTCCTTCAGACTTGATTACCACCATGGCCGTATATGAAGCAATTGATGCAGCATTGGTGGATGGCAAACGCAAGATAGGTGATGTTCTATCAAGCGTTCATGCTGGTCGCTTCTTAAATTTGAGCGGCCGTGCTGATGGTGAAGAGCTTGAAAACAACATCAAATCAACAATCGGCGAGATGAACAGCAAAGTAAATACAGTTATTGTAGACAATCTTCCATCCACAAATCGCATGATCATCATGTCAGATAAGGGTGCTGGTTCAAAAGGAGCAGCTGACCCAAATCTAATGCAAATGATTGCAACACTTGGTCAACAAAATGTTGATGGTAAACGTATCAAATATACTATGGACAGCCGCACACTTCCTCATTTTGCAAAGTATGATGATGGCCTAGAATCTCGTGGATTTGTTGAGAACTCATTCATTTCTGGCATTCGTCCTGCTGAGTTCTTCTTTCACGCCATGGGTGGCCGCGAAGGTCTGATTGATACTGCAGTGAAGACTTCAGACACTGGCTATATTCAGCGCCGCCTTGTGAAGCTGATGGAAGACATCCACGTAGAACAGGATAGCACTGTGCGTGACATCAATGGCTCTATTGTTCAGTTCCTTTATGGCGAGGATGGTATTGATGCAACTGGGATTGAAAAGCAAGAGTGTGAACTTGGCTTGCTAACTATGGAACAAGTCTACGCTATGTTTGCCGCCACAAAGGAAGACTTTAAGGCCGTTTCTCCAGATACCGCCGATTCTGTAAATGATATGGTCGACCAAATCTTGAATGACCGCGAAATGTTTGTAAGGCGAGTTCTTAAGTTCGTAAAGAAGTCAGAAGTTCGTGCACCTGTTCACTTGGGCCGACTTGTGGATAAGTATCGCAACCCCTACCTTGTAAAGACCGACTTGACACCCAACTATGTCGTTGACGAACTTGATAGGTTGTGTAAGACTCCCTATATGGCAGATAACTATCTATTCCATTGTTTGCTTCGATACTATCTCGCTCCAAAGAAGTCTATCATTGTCAACAGGTTTACGGTTGCATTGTTCGATGAACTGATTCGCGATATCAAATTTAAATACAAAAGAGCCCTTGTTCATCCTGGTGAAATGGTTGGTCCTCTTGCCGCTCAATCTATTGGTGAACCTACAACTCAACTAACATTAAACACATTTCACCAAGCAGGAACAGCCAAGGCCAATGCCACGCAAGGTGTTCCTCGTATCCAAGAACTTCTTAGCGTATCTCAAAATCCAAAAAATCCTTCAAACATCATCTACTTGCTACCCAACATGTCTGACCACCAAGGCGCCATTTCAAGCATGAAGGAAATCCAGAAAACAACTCTTCGCGATATCACCAAATCTGTTTGCATCTATTATGACCCCAATCCAATGTCTTCAAATACCATTGTCAGAGAAGACCGTGAAATTCTTTTGTCATACGAGAAATTCAGTCTGACTCATGGACAGAATTGTACATCTCCGTGGATTATTCGGTTGGAGCTCGACCCAACTCAAATGCTTCTAAGAAACATTTTGGATATGACCAAAATTCGAATGAAAATTGAAAGCAACAAAGTTCTTCGTGTATTCGATTGTATCCACCCCGATACCAATACAAGCGATAAACTTGTTATGCGTATCACATTTGGCACCGATGTCGTAAAGAATGCATTGTCTCTTCGGTTCATCGAAGATAAGTTGCTTGATACAACACTAACTGGAATTGATGGAATTGGTCGTGTATTTCCTCGCGAAAAGAAGGATGAGATTGTATTTGACGAACGTGTTGCAGGATATGTTCCTCACTCTCAATGGGTTCTTGACTCAGAAGGAACCAACCTACTTGACTTGTTCGTATTCCCAAATGTTGACCCAACGCGGAGTTTCTCAAACGATATCCATGAAATTCTAGACGTATTCGGAATTGAGGCTGCACGTATGGCCTTGTATGAAGAAATGATGGATGTGTTCGGTTCAGATTCAGTAAACTATCGGCATCCTTGCTTGCTTGTGGATGCAATGACTTATCACGGTTATCTAATCGCCATTGCACGTTTCGGTATGAACAAATTAGAAAATGGTGTCCTCGCCAAATCATCATTCGAAATGACTTCTAAAGTTCTATTTGATGCCGCTGTTTCAGGAGAGTTTGACTCTATGAAGGGCGTCTCAGCAAACATCATGTTTGGTCAGAAGCCACCTTGTGGTACCGGGTTTGTAGATATTCTAGTAGATGAATCTCGTATGCCCGAAGGACACGAAGAACACGACTTATTTAATTCCGAATTGGCTCATGCAAATGCTTTAGTCGATAAACAAACAAAACAAGATGAAAAAGATGGCCAGTGTCGTATGGATGACATTCTCATGAGCTGGTAATTACGGCTTGAATAATCCGTATACTGATATAATTAACCCAAGCACAAACGTTACCAGCAAAACCGTTCTAACTGTTGGAGTTAAACCAGCATACTGAAGAACAAGCGAAGAAATACCTGCAATTAGAAATCCTAAATACATAATCATTTTAATTTATACAATATAAATTATTTATTTACAAATGGAACCTCAATATGATTCAGTAGTATCAAGTGTAATCTCTGCTTTCCAGAAACGAGCAGAGATTGGACAAATTAAATATGGAAAAACGCTGGATCGTAATGACCTAACGTTTTTGCAATGGATTCAACATGCTCAAGAAGAGCTAATGGACGGTATTCTGTATTTGGAGAAAATTAAACAAACTATTGGATATCCTGAACAACGGCCAGATTAGTTGCTGTATGCAAGTCCACCCATACCTGACATCACGCGAAGAACGTTGTAGTTGACGGCATATACACGCACATTCCAGTCGCCAGCATCTGCATCAGAGGGACCAATGCCAGGAGGTACACCAGCTTCTCCCGCCATATTCATCACAATTGTAGCCGTATCGATGCGTGAGAAGTTGCATGTGCCAGAAGGCTGGTGCTCTTCGGGGCGCAAGGCAAATGAGTAGCAGTATAGGCTGCCGCCGCCGCCAGGGAGTTGGCTGGTGCCTGCGCCAGTGTGGTGCTGGAAGGGCTGAACCTTGCTGTAGTAATCGCCATAACGACGGTCCAAGCGGTCTTGGCCGTTAATCTGTAGCCACTGCTCGTATACTAATGCACGGTCATACGTAAACGGGGCTAGTTTAGTCTGTCTAGTCCTAGCAGCCAACTTACAGTCCGTATAAGAAGCAGGCTGAACAACCCAAATGAGTTCTTTTACGGGGTGGTTAAAGGTCAGGTCAATGCGGTTATTGGCTCCACGAATACCCTTGTCTTCATTGAACTGAGTCTGCTCAATGAGATACTCGTGACTTGCCTGTGCCATACGACGACGCTCTTCAGTGTCTAGGTAGATGTAGTCAATATAAAGAGCAGCCTGAGTAGGAGGAGGGCAATTGCTTACTGTGTTGAAATCACCTGCAAAGAACTGGGGATCATTCCAAAGAACATTAATCTTTACTTCGTGGTACTGAAGAGCAATTAGAGGAAGAGCAGCACCAGGATTGCGAGTAAAGAAGAACGGTAAAGGGATGTATAGCACGTTTGCTCGTCTCTTACGACCATCCGCTGCACACTCAGAATCATCCTCAATGGTTGGGTTTATCATTGCATTAAGTTTACCAAGTCCATCAGTTGAAAGAGTTAATGCCGACCAAATAAACATAAACTCAGAGTACATGCGGTCAACAACCTGACCACCAATATCTAACTCGACATGTCTGATTAGTTTATAACCTAAGGCGCCAGAAGACCACTCGTACGGAGTAGGAGTTGAACTCGTTCCCAAATAAGGTAACACAACCTCTACATACGTTGAGTAAAGTAGGTCGGCGTGGCGACCAACGATGGCAGTCTGCTTGGTTCCCCACGAGGGCTGGCCGCTGAAGTTGATTCGGAAAGGTTCCATAGCGAAGTTAGTGTGACGCTTGAAAAGGCCCTTCCAGAATGTAATCTGCGGATTACCAGAAATGTATGCATCCTGAGCACCGTAGGCAACTAGTTGAAGTAATCCACCACCCATTTGTCTTTATATGTTAGTTATACTCATTTTTTCTAACGACGACGGCTGTGGCGACGACGGCGTGTTTTGCGATGACGGCGACCGCCTAATACTGTAGCAGGGGGCTTTGCTGTAGCAAGGGGCTCTGCAGTTGTTTTCCCTGACTTATTGCTGTCCTCGTCGGAATCAGAACCGGAACCATCACCTTCAGCACCACCTTTCTTGGCCTTGTGCCAAGTTTTCTTCGCCGCCATAATCACCTGCTTCAGACCCTTGCCCTTCTCGTAAGTGCCCTTGGCCTTCATCTGCTTCATGGTCTTCTTGACATGCATCAACCACTTGTTTGGCATTTTATTTATAACGCGGAGATAATAATGGGAAGGACGAAAACTTTGCGTAAAAAAATTACTTCAGAAGAAAAAAAACGTTTTAAGATCATTAATGCAAAACATCCTTCTACGTGGACGCCAGAAGAAGAAAAGGAGTTCAATTCTTATATGGGTAAGAGCTATTTTAATTTATCATTAAGTAAAACCAAAACTCAATCACAAAAGAAATTATACAGATATCAAGCTAAATCTTTTCTTAAATAACAATTGATTTATCGCCTGTTTTGGGGTTGGAATCATAAATCGGAGAAGTATGAGCCATGGGCTGGAATGAATGTGTAGCAGGGTCGGGCAAGACAGGAGTTTTTGCTTCTACGGGCTTATAACGCAACTCTTTGGGTTTCAAGATAACACTTCCTTGCTGGAACTGACCAACGTATAGTTCCATCATAGAATCTAGAGAGCCATAGTTCATTAAATTCCACTGGCAACCATATGAGAACAATATGGTCGGATTATTATTTTTTAGGTCGGGTGTAGGGTTTGGAATAACCATGGTGATATTTGTGCGATTTGAATTGATGAGTTCATCGTGGTCATATGGTTGTGAAGCTTGCATATAAGTTAGTCTACGCAAATTGGATGAGTTCCAAGATAGATTTACGAGTTCTTCAATGTTGGTTCCTGAAATGGACCCACCTGAAACAATGATGAGTTTTCCTGAAAAACTGCAGATTGGTTCTTGTGCTATATTTTTTGATCCTTGGCCTTTAAAGGCGTACTCTGAATGAAGTAAATAGCGACTACATGTATCTTTTAAGATTTGAGCAGTAGCATCCATAACATTGCGTTTATCTGTATGAAAGACCAAACTGAGAATAAAAGGGTCACTTGAAAGAGGAGTATCAACTTTGTTGAAGGCTGAATTGGCTATTGCTATGCAGCACGATTCAAAATCGACTGAATTTTTAGAATAATCATAACCAAGTGCTTCATTCTTTAGTCCCACGATAGGCTTATCGTTATCTCCTGCATATATATCTAATTCAATCAATCTAGCCCCTGCTTTAATGGCCAGCGTAAGAACACTGTCAGATACGAAATCATATACTTGCGAACTTGGGAAAACGGAATAGGCGGACGAGGCAATATAGTAATCACATAATTTAGTATTGTCGGATGTTGGACAGCCTAAGGGGGCTAGAGCAGTTACTTTTGGATATGTTCCAAAAGTAGTTTTTGCAAGTGCTTTTACAGTTTCTGGATTGCCTCTTATAGCAGACCATAACGGTCCAATGATAAAGAACAGAGCGGCTATAATTGCCATAACTGTTAAAATTGTATACTTGTGTTGTTCTAGCCAAAGTTCCATCTTATTATTTATCCTCGTTAAAAAGTAGTCTACGAAATATGCTTATGACATTGTCTGGAATTTTATTATCCATTGGTAGTTCATTCAAGCATGAGTAATGAAAGTATAAGGAATACATGCCACATTCCGAATCTTTGTATTGGTGTCTTGTGCTATTATATGTTGTTTGCATTGGTTTATCATGAATGCCAGTTGCATCCCATTCTTCTGCCCACCGCTTCATTAGATGTTGTATTTCTTTTTCTGGTTTATTGGAATATGAATCAAAAAATGTCACACGCGGTTCTTCTAATTCAGGACAAATATCACAAAATAACGCCATCCAATGTTCTCCTGGTCCTGTGCTTACATCTGTATTAAATACAATTCCTATTTGGGTCTTGCCTTTGCGATATAAGTCTTTAAGTTTTGTAGAGCAAAGGGCATCGACTAAGCATTTCCCAGTTGGAGATTTTAAATCAAAATCAATTGGAATACACCCCAAAAACTTATATGCTGCAAACAACTTCTCAAAACTCTTTTCTACCTTTTCTATGTCAACGGATGAAAGCCATTCAGTTGGGTTCACTATCCATGAATCTGGAACCTTAGGGCGGGTAAGCATATGAGCTATAATACACTCTGTTGTTCCAATCTTACATTTGGAGTGAAATCGGCTCTTCAATGAATTCCAGATTTGTTCAGGTGTTCCATCGGGAATGGGTTGTTCTTTGGTATGTTCAGAATTGTAAACCTTTCGTAGATGTCTGATTTCGTCTTCTCCAAACATTTGTATTAAAAACGGATTCTAAATTTATAAGAAAAAAGTCGCCAGTTCTCTAATAGACATATTGTGCTGTTTGGATGAAAATACTTCATAAAGGTTCATTGTGATTGGTTGGTAGCCACACAAAGAAAGGTTGTATGGACATCTAGAAAGACAATAATGTGTATAAGAGAGCTCGAGCAGATACGAAGCTGCCACCTGTTAAGTGGTGGCAACCGACTCTGTTATGGAGACGACACAGGTCGTCACAGTTTTGTGCAGAATGATGCACAAGACCTTTTAGACAGCAAATCTAAAAGAAGGAAAGGACGGTATGATTATCGCTGAAAAGCATACTCATATTATTCGTGGACATGGCAAAAGTCATGACATATTCACAAGCGTACACGGCTTGGGGAAGGGAAAATCAGATTAACAGTCTGATATGTCGGCAGACATTGAAAAAAGGAGATAGTTTGACTATCACTGTAAAACGCGTGGGAGGGGCGTTTACAAACCAAAGATATTTACCAAGTATTTTTGGTTAAAATGAATTTTTATTATGCTTATTTTGACTATCAAACAGCATGGACGATTTTCAAAGGCTAATTGATTTGCTAAGCCAGCAGCTTACTGCCGCTGATGAAACCGTCAAGCGTTTGACAGAAGTTATTCAATCATTAATTGAACAACCAGAATCCCGTAAACGGTCAAGAACCTGTCAAGGCTGTCTAGAAGAACAACCAAACCAAATGGCTCATTATGGGGGATGTATTCCTGACCCAAATGAGTAAAAACGGATTTTAGGATTAATTCCATTTTTATATTAAAACATGGCACAACCTAGTCAAGAAGATATCAATAACCTTCGGGAATGTGTAAGGGAGTTCGCGGAAGTTGACAACCAACTCCGTGAACTCAATACACGAGTATATGCAACACGCGATATGCGTAGTGCAGCTGAAGACCGAATCATCGAACTCATGAAGTTACCACAATTTGCTTCGGTGAATGAACTAGCTGTAAGTGCTGATGGATCAAAGATTAAGATTGACAGACCTGGAACCCGAACTGTTCCTTGGAGTCTTTCGCAGAGCAAACTCATGCAACTTCTCGGGTCATATTTTATAGGTGACCGTGCCGCCCGTGATGCCTGCTTTAAGCACATCAGTGATGGCGCCCGACAAAATCCTCAACGCGACACGTTTGCTGTCCGGCGAATTGTTCGGGAAGCTGACGAGTAAAAAGTAAATACTTTTTCAGCAGTATAAAAATGGACTTTCTTGTTGTTATCATAGAATCCTAAAAAGCAATGGAAGTACCCATATATAATCCATTCAACTCTAAAAATTGTATGTTTACTCAGAAGGATATACATACAATTTTACAAACTCATAATTGTCAACATCTTGTCAACAAGGTAGACATCTTCCAAAATGCAATGGTTCATTCATCCTATGTCAGGCGGGATAAGTACACAACACCGATGGGTCATGTTGCTCAGTTGGCACAAAAACCACCCAATTGTATTGATCTATTTCCAGAATCATACGAACGCCTTGAACATCTTGGTGACTCTATTTTAGGAGCATCTGTTGCAACATACCTTTCTATTCGATTCCCAACACAACAAGAAGGATTTCTTACGAATCTGCGTAAAGAAATTGTATGCAACAATATGCTTGGAGAACTAACCAAAAAAATTAAACTAAATCAATTTTACGTTATCTCAAAGCATAATGAAGATGCATGTAATGGTCGATATAATGTTAAAAAATTAGGTGATATCTTAGAAGCCTTTATTGGTGCTTTGTGGATTGATTGTAAATATAACTTTCAGGCCGTTTATCCATTTGTTGTGTCATTAATTGAAACTTATATAGATATTCCAGGCATTTTACAGAATGATACCAATTTCAAAGACCAACTACAGAAATTCTGTCAAACCAATTTGCACTATACACCAACATACGCTATGGTTTCAGCAGACAATGGATATACTATGGCAGCCATTGATAGCAAAGGAAACAGGATTGGAGTTGGATTAGGAGCAACTAAAAAACAAGGAGAGCAACTTGCTGCACAAGATGCTCTTAGACATCTATTGAATACGGTTTAGTAGCATTCTTACATATCATAGTAAAAATGATTACAGTACCACCAGTTATGATACTTTTTGGGTTCATTAGTTATTATTCGTCGTTTTTTATAGACTTGTGTTTGTTGGGCTTGAAGCATTATAATATATGTCGGTTCACTATCCCACACGACAAAGAGCTGGTTAAACCAATCATGAAGCGTCTAGAGAACGAATGTACGTGTACGGATACGGCATTGACAAAAGGTTTCAAAAAAAAAATGTCTGGTTGGTTTTGGAACAAGAATATTATTGGCAATGTTTATTATGATACTTATGGTGAAGTCAAAATTGTATGTTTAACAACAGATTCATATTTTAAACATCTAATTGAACCAGAGGAGGAATCTTTTACAGCATGTAAATTATTCGATGAAACTATAATACCTAAAACGATAACAACAAGTTCCGAAAAAATATATGTATTTTCCAGATATGGTGCTTATAAGGATTTTTGTTATTCACGTTTAATGTTTAATGTAACTAGTTTGGTGCCTATTTTAGGGCAAGAATCGATTGTTTCGGATGTTATTACGATGTTTAACAAGAAAAATCAATGTAACTTATTTGTAGAAGGACCGCCCTGTAGTGGTAAAAGTTCTCTTGGATATTTGATAGCGAAACAGATTAATGGAGTATTCTGCAATACGTTTAATCCATCTGAACCAGGCGATACGTTGTCTAATACCATATCAAGAATTCAAGATTGGGATAGAGACGAAAACGTCCCAATCGTGATTCTTATTGATGAAGTAGACATCATGCTTAAGAAAATTCATGCAAATGAAATAAAATTAAATAGTCATATACCAACACTGATATACGACAAACCTACTTGGTCTAAATTTATGGACAATATGAGATTCTATAAAAATATTGTTCTTATCTTCACAAGCAATACATCCAAAACTGAAATTGATAAGTTGGATACTTCTTATTTGCGTCCTGGGAGAATTGACATATGTAGCGTACTCGACTCTCCCATATACAAAGAAGATGGAACATTTTTAGGATAAATTTACAGTTGCCGTCCGAGGAATACGTCGAGATAATAGTTCTCGCTGTGTTCCTCCAACAGACATATCATCTCCTTCAGGAATTCCTTCAATTGCCCGCAAAGCCTCAGCTACTCTTTGCGGTTGGTCAGAAAACTGAAGGAGAAGTTGAGTTCGAATTACGTTGCGACGCAAAGGAGGTCGAGACGTTCGAACAGTTCTTGAAATAGTTCCAAGCCCATTTCCTTCCAGACTAAAGTTGTCTACTTTATTACTTCGCATGAAATCCAGAATTGTTGCTGATAGTTCCGCTTTCTTTTCCCTAATCTCCTTCTGGCGAGTCTGAAGTTGCCGAGTTTCATCATCTAAAGAAACCCATAAACGTATTACGCTTTTAATTTCCTCCGCGTTTTCCATTTTCTTTTAGAATGTTTTTCACTTGAAAGTGCTTTGCCGCCAGAAGGAGGAGTAACGTCTTTAATTGCAGGTAAGTTTTGGCCAAGGGTGGCGGAAGCCTGCTCTCCAAATGCCTGTATCTTTTGGACAACTCCCAACAGTTTTTCCTTTTGTTCAGAATATCTTGTTAATAATTTTCCAGCCAGTTTTTCAGCGGCTAATGCCCCACTATATAATGTTGTACCGAAGAAAGGAATCATTAAGAATGACACAATAAATGCTTGACCAAAATGCTGACGAGAAACATTCAATAACATTGCAAGCATTACAAACACAGAAGCTATCATCCATCCTATAATTTCTCCAATTGGACCCGATTCTGGAATTGGTATAAACTCCATAATTTTGGGAACTATACTTTCTATCGCCGAACCAGTTGCTGGCAATGCAGCAGCAGTTGAGTCCATAGCAATGCTTAACATAGGCCCAAATGGTCCAGATTCGAGTGTCTTAACAATAAATAATAGCGGGCTCACCACATCTACCCCAGTCTTCATAAATCCAGGAGACCATTCATATAACCACTTTAACCAATCAGAAATAGTACTATCCAGCAAGGCTTCAACTTCAGAACCACCCGCCTTCGACAAGAGCTGTAATAACTTCTTCGCCTCCAAACTCGAAAATAAAGGTCTACCGTCAGATAACACATCTTTGCGTAAGTCATCTGAACTATTGTACCTCTGATGTCGAAGGTATTCACTCAAGTCAACAAATCTGGAAACAGTATGAGCAAACTCCGAATTATCAGACATCCTCAGAATATACTTAAAAATTTTTAATTCGCGTTTTTCTGTCGGTCGGTCTTCTAAACTCCACACCATTATTCACTTTACTAGAAAACAAAGGAATGGATAAAACTGACGAAGACGACATTAGTTGGAACTCTCAATTAGAAGAGATTTTATCTCAAGAAGGAGAACGAGCTCTTTGTTACTCATGGCTTCATACCAAGTCCCAGATGATGGTATCTAAATATGACACCAACATAGCAATACCTGTCATTGTTCTTTCTACACTTGCTGGAACAGGTTCTATTGCATCTGAATCGTTATTTGGCGGTTCTAAAGCAGCAAGCGTAATAATCGGAGCAATCAGTCTAGGTGTTGGTATTATGAACACTATATCAAATTATTTCGGATTCGCTAAACGGTCAGAAGCACACAAAATTTCATCAATAACATATGCCAAAATTCATAAGTTCATTGTTATCGAACTAAGTTTGCCTCGCAAAGAAAGAATGAAAGCAAGAGACATGCTTAAAGTCATTCGTGAACAACTTGAAAGACTTGCTGAAACAAGCCCACAAATCCCAGAACCAATTATAGCCTTGTTCAACAAAAATTTTCATGACCAGAAAAATGTTTCTAAACCTGAAATCACAAATGGGTTAGATCCTATTCATGTATATATTGAACACGAGCCAGGTTCAATGAGCCCTGTATCCAGAGTCAATGTAAAGGTGCTAGATAGTTCTGGCGCTGAAATTCCAGTAAAACCTCCGTTAGAAACTCCGCCAACTCCTTTGCCTAAAATTTCCATTCCCGGTCGCACTCAAGGCAAGTGACAAACGTCGTCATAGGCTCATCTGCTGACCTTGTCTGCATCTGATAGTAATCGCATTTAGACTTCTTCTTACAACCCGAGCAATACAAGTGAATTGCTGCACTCGTATTTTTCGTATATAAACGAGTCTCCAACTCAACCATCTTGTCAAGAGCAGCCTTCCATTTAGTTGGGCACAACTCCTGAGCAGACAACTCTACAAATGCTTTGGGTTCAATTTCAGATGTTAACAACTTACTTGCCCAATTCTCTGTATTTTTTGTAGAACCATCTATCTGCAAATTCTCGTATACAGAAATCGCCTTGCTCCTATAAGTATTCCAGAAAATACGATTTGTCCAGTCAACATCAATGCAATTGAGTTTACATTGCTCAACAACATAACCCAACGTATACTTCTCCAACAGAGCTGCAATTTCCACATTAGTTTGCTCTGCAAAATTCTGAATAACTTTATCGCGGATTGGACAACTTATAAACACGTCGTTTGTCTTAATCGTATTTACAACCACCTGTGTAACCTGTCTTGCAACAAGTTCAGGTTCCTCAGGAATTTCTTCCTCTTCTTCCTCCTCCTCTTCTTCGTCGTCAGAACTATTAAATGACCACTCGTGATACAAAGTTTCGTACTCTTCCATAGTCAAATTCACATATAAACTAATAGACTTATCATACTCATCCGACTCAGATCTTGTTGCAAGGATAATTATTACTCCAGAATATGTTTCTTCGTCATAAGGAGAAGGAAGCATATGTTGGTTTGGTTCGTCATCATCATCAGCAACTTTAGCAAATATAGATAACCACCGTGATTCATCTACTGGATCCTGTAATTTTCCTTGGAATTGAATAGTTGGCTGTTTATATTTTTTACGTATCCATTCCAATACATCAACCGTCTTTGCAGGAACAGATACTTCATTCAGAGTCCCATTATTCAATATAATTGTACCAATAACCATCTTTTAACTAATATATTCAAACAGATATTAAGTTCCATTTTTACCAGAATAAAACAGTTTTAATAATATGTTGTATATAAAAATAACAAAATGGCATACGTTCCGCCACATGTCCGTAAAGAGCAAACAAAAGATGAAAACGACACCCAATTAATCAAAAATATACAAGAACACTCAGAAAAACACTTTCCAACACTTGTTAAATGTAAAGATACACACAAATCTATGCACTGGGAACAACTTCGAAATGAAGCCGAAGCCAGACAAAGAGTTGAAAGTCAAATGGCAGAATACTTTAAAAATATAAAAAAAGAAGAAGAAATTACATATGCAACATTGCGCCGAATTAAACCTACTCCAAAACCAACCGTATTTTTTCAAGAAATAGAACCAGAAAAGCCCCCTTTAGTTGAAGAAGATGAATGGACAGAAGTAAATAATAATCGACGAAAAAATAAAACCAAAAAAAGAACATCAAGCGACTCAGAAGATGATATTTGTCATAAAAATTTTATAGAAACTGAAGAATCAACTTGGACTTAAGTTGGTGTTATAGCATAGGTAAAGAGTCCAGTTATCCAACTATATAACCAAACTATCCAACCACGTATTGTCTCAGCGGCAGTTTTACCATACTCGCCTGTTAGAGGCGTTTTACTCCCATATGTCCACCCATAATATATTGCTGGAAGCACGCAAATCATACCAATTACAAATCCTACTTTCTCTCCATCTGACATCGAATTCCACCATTTTGTTACTCCACTTTCTTGCTGTTTTTTATCGGCATCAGATTGCTTAACATTATTCTTCAAATCTGCTTTCTTAACTTCTAGTTTGCCTCCTACTTTGGTATTCCCAGTCGGACGCAATCTTAAATAAAACTTATTGTCATGCGGAATCGGTCCTCCAGGGATATTGTTGATGTCATTAAAAAATACCTCCCTGTCACCAAGACCCTGAACCGGTCTGGAACCAGCCTCTACATTCCGCACAAGATACGAGAAATCTCCTTGGTCCATGTTAATCATCGATTTGAATACTATCCACTCGCAAGGAGTACACGGAGGAACTAAGGATGAACCATCATATACATAATAACTGGACTCGGGAGGAACGATTTGCGCAATGCTCCACTCATGCAAGGTAACCTTTGTTTCGCCAGTTGTTACTGCATATGGAACAAACTGCTTAAAGAAATTGTAAGATGCCGTCTGAGAACTGTTGATTCGGAACAATGCACTCATACACATCAGTTCGCCAGTTGGCTTCCGAAAAAATGCAGTCACTTCTCCATCTGCCTGAACGCCTTCAATTGTGTGGTGGCTTGGGTGGTTTACAGCCAATCCTTGGCACACGTATGATTCTCCTCTGAACTTACACGACCCAAGGCTCGATGAACTTTCCAATATTAAGCCTTCATTAGATACAGATACTGTTGCTTGAGAGACGTTACCATCATCCATAACAAGGTCGCATGATAATCTACAAGGTTTGGCACCAGACTGTGTTAGATTTATAGGACTTTGTTTAGCAGATGAACAACTTGGAGGCCAATTATTGCTTGAGAATATGCTCATTTATATCTGTGATAGGTTTTGTTAAGAAAAACATATTACATTTGATATAATAGAAGATGGATGGTGAACTTACTGGTGTCCTTATTGGATCATTAGGTGTTGCAGCATTATGGTTTTTATATTCCAGATACGGAAATCTAGCAATAGATGGCTCGATCGATTTTGGAGTTGCAGGAAAATTATTCGGGTCTATTCTTGCATGGTTTTCAAATATTTTACCTTTCGTCACTTTAGTAAGCGGAATCATAATTGATATAGTTAACCAAAATACTGGTGTTAAGTACTCATTGCCTTCCATTGTGGCATTTTCATTAATGGCAACAATTGGAATAGGTTCACAATTATGGGGTTCATACATGGGTGGCCTAAAATTAGACAGTGAAGAATCCTATGGCTCTTTCTGGTGTACTATTCCTGGCTTAGAAAGACTCGAATCACCATATATTCCAACGGCCTTTTTGGCAACTTCTTTAATTTATGTGTATTTCCTTACGTGGGCTGCAAATACAGGCGCTTCCGCTAGAAGAATTGGCACTGTATTTGGTATTGTTCTTGCTTCACAACTGGCGTCTTACTATATAGGGGGATGCTCTCAGTCATATGCATCCATTGCTGGACCTGGTGGTTTACTAAATGTAGCAGTACCTATTGTTCTTGGTGGAATAATTGGAGCAATCACAGCAGGAATTGCTATTGCCGCCGATAAGGGTCATTATAATCCCTTTACTCCT
>Ga0214919_10001033_pt1 | contig 46963 bp, 47 predicted proteins | sample LL1503_MetaG_FD_177994 | JGI IMG/M metagenome (GOLD analysis project Ga0214919, IMG submission 177994) | Freshwater microbial communities from Lake Lanier, Atlanta, Georgia, United States - LL-1503 | ecosystem: Environmental > Aquatic > Freshwater > Lake | place: USA: Georgia | collected...
TGACTCGCGGCGAAATTGCTTGCTCGTTGGTGATTGAACCGTTAAACAAAAACAACGATAGCTAAACATGTAGAACTTTCTGTAGAGTGCTTACGGACGGGGGTTCGATTCCCCCCAGCTCCACCATTAACTGGAAAGATTGAAGTTAAATGCGAATATAAATATTATCCCAATTTAAAATTAAAGAACTTTCTTGAAGTATTGAATCGTTTCTTTTAATCCATCTTCAAGCGAGACTTTAGGTTCCCAATCTAATAAGGTTTTGGCTAAAGCGATATCTGGGCAACGCTTTTTAGGATCGTCTTCTGGTAAATTCTTGAAGGCAATTTTAGACTTGCTAGAGGTAAGCTTTATAACTAACTCTGCAAGTTCGATCATCGAAAATTCAGAAGGGTTGCCTATGTTAATTGGCCCTGTAACTCTTTTATCACTTTCCATAAGTTTTATCATGCCCTCTATTAAATCAGTTACATAACAGAAACTTCTTGTTTGAAGGCCGTTACCATAAATTGTAATTGGTTCATTTCTTAAAGCTTGTACGATAAAGTTACTTACAACACGTCCATCATTGGGATGCATTTTTGGTCCGTAAGTATTAAAAATACGCATAACTTTAATTTCAAGTTGATGTTGCCTGAAGTAGTCAAAGAATAAAGTTTCAGCACATCGCTTACCTTCGTCATAACAGCTCCTAATACCTATCGGGTTAACTTTGCCCCAGTAGCTTTCAGTTTGAGGATGCACTTCAGGATCGCCATAAACCTCAGAAGTAGAAGCTTGAAGTATTTTGGCCTTAACTCTTTTAGCTAAACCTAACATATTAATTGCGCCATGAACACACGTTTTAGTCGTTTGTACAGGGTCATGTTGATAATGGACAGGAGATGCTGGACAAGCTAAATTATAAATTTGATCGACTTCCACATAAAGAGGAAAAGTTATATCGTGTCGTATTAATTCGAAATTCGGATGATTAAGAAGATGGCTAATATTATCTCTACTGCCTGTAAAAAAATTATCAAGACAAATAACATCTTGCCCTTTTTTGATAAGTGCATGACATAAATGAGAACCAAGAAAGCCAGCACCGCCAGTAACGAGTATTTGCATAAAGATAATTATACACAAGTTATATTTCTATATTTTAATTATAATACAATGAGAATTTAACAATAGTTTAAAAAGTTTAATTATTTTAAATCTCTTGAGTTAGTTTCTAAACTGACAGATTTTTTATAGAGCTAATATGAAGGCAGGTAATTTTTTTAAATGAATATTAAAAATACAGTAGTAAAAAAAGATTGTGAATTTATACATGCAAAAATAAAACATAAGATTGATTTATTTAATAGATCAACTATTTTAATTACTGGTTGTGCTGGTTTTTTGGGCTTTTATATTTTAAATTACTTATGTTATTTTGCTAAAGAATTGAACATAAAAAAAATCATTGCAATTGATAATTTTATCCTAGGAAAGCCCTCGTGGATTGAAGATTTGGTAAAGCATAATTTAAATTATCTAGAGATACACTCATGTGATATAAATTCTTTTAATTTAAGTGAAATTCAAGATTTAAACGAAGTAGATTTTGTAATCCATGGCGCCTCAATAGCCTCTCCGATTTTTTATAGAAAATACCCTTTAAAAACTATTGATGCAAATATTTGGGGTTTAAGAAAGCTTCTAGATTTTTACGCTACTAAAAAATCCCTCAAAGGCCTTTTATTTTTTTCTTCTAGTGAAATATATGGCGATCCCGATCCAAGCTTTATTCCAACTAGTGAAGAGTATCGGGGTAATGTTTCTTGCCACGGTCCAAGAGCATGTTACGATGAATCGAAGAGGTTTGGGGAGACGCTATGTTGGGTTTATGCCTCTGAATATAAAATGCCTATTATCATTGCAAGACCTTTTAATAATTATGGTCCTGGTATGAAGCTGGATGATGGAAGACTTCCAGCAGATTTTGCGAGATCAGTTATTAATAAAAATACCATTAATATTTTTTCTGATGGAAAGCCAACGAGAACTTTTTGTTATGTTGCTGATGCAATCGCAGGATATTTTTTATGCTTACTTTACGGTAAATATAATTATTTTAATATTGGTATAGAAAGCCCAGAGATCAGTGTTTTAGAGGCCGCTTTAATTTACAAAAAGGCTGCAAAAGATATTTTTAATTACGAAATAATAGTTAATTATTCTATAAACAAAGATATTAATTATCTTACACATAATCCAACTAGAAGATGTCCTGATATATCAAAAGCAAAAGAATTAATAGGTTACGATCCATCAATCAATATTGAAGAAGGTATTTATAAATTTTTGAATTTTTTTAGACAGGATTTGACTTAAGTGAATATAACTATTATTGGAACGGGATATGTTGGACTCGTCTCCGGTGTTTGTCTTGCAGCAAAAAATCATAGGGTAACTTGTGTTGATAATAATTTAAATATTGTAAATAAATTAAATAGAGGTATTCCAACAATTCATGAAAAAGGATTACACGATCTTTTAAATAAAGCGATAAAGTCAAATTTATTTTATGCAACTAATAATTTAACTAATGGACTTAATTCTGCTGATACAATAATTGTAGCCGTTGGTACACCTTCTCATAATGGCATTATTGATTTATCTTATATCCTTGATGTCTCGAAAGCTATTGGCCAATTCATCAAGACATCCCAAAAAAAAATTTCAGTTATAATAAAAAGCACAGTAATTCCCGGTACAACAGATACACAAATTAAAAATGCAATCGAAGAAGCGTCAGGAAAAAAGCTTGGAGACTTTGGTTTGGGTATGAACCCAGAATTTCTAAGAGAAGGAAATGCTATTGATGATTTTATGTATCCAGATAGAATAATATTTGGGTATCAAGACCTGTATACATTAGAAATTCTAGAAAAAATTTACTCTCCTTGGAAATGCGAAAAGGTTTGTGTCAATACACGCACTGCAGAAATGATTAAGTACACGAATAACACTTTACTTGCAACACAAATATCAACTATTAATGAAATTGCAAATTTAGCTTCAAAACTTGGAGGCATAGATATGCTGGAAGTTTTTGATGGTGTTAGTTTGGATAAAAGATGGAATCCAATAGTAAATAATATAAGGTCTAATCCTAAAATTTTGACATATTTAATTCCTGGCTGCGGTTTCGGTGGTTCTTGTTTCCCGAAGGATTTACAGGCCTTACGATCTCAGGGGGAGCAAAATGGATTACCTATGGAAATTTTGAACGCAATTCTCTCCGTTAACAATAAACAACCATATCAAATTTCAAAAATTATTGAGGAAAAGATAGGCAACTTGTTAAACAAGAGAATTTTAGTCCTTGGTTTGGCTTTTAAGGCTGATACAGATGATGTAAGAGAGTCTCCTTCTCTTAAAATAATTCCAGATCTTTTGAGCAAAAATGCTATTGTCACTGCTCATGATCCAATTGCAATCGAAAATTTTAAATTAGCAATTGGCAATATATCTTCAAAGATTATCTTTAAAAATGAATGGGAAAGTTGTATAAGTGATGCTGATGTGATCATTATTTCAACATCATGGAATGACTACAAAAATATTTGTAATTATGACCTTGAAAGAAAAATTATTTTTGATGCTAGGCGATTACTTTCACATAAAAATCTAAAAGGTGGCATCTATTTATCCATAGGATACAATTAAGAATAATTAATATATTTCAATAAATTAATAGACATTTAAAATGTTAAATATATGATTTATGGGAATTATCCCCCCAGCCCCACCACTTCCTAGACGGAGTAAGAAGCTATCGAAGGATGGTTTTTTTTATACACACAAAAACTAACAACCAATAAAAAAGCCACTACGATGAGTGGTTTTTTTCATTTTTATATAAATTATATAATTATACGAATGACTTTAAAAGCTTCAGCATGTATACACCCATTTTGACTACCCCTAAATCTCGAGAGGGCAACAGAAGCATCTATGCATCTTGATGGCGCATTATCAATCTGTGAGGAATAACAACTTAAGGCTTCTTTTTTTAGTTGAATATAATCACTAATATCCACAAATAATTCAGGGATAAATGCCGGTTCTATTCCTGGGGCATTCCAATGAGTTTCTGATAATGTTTCGTAAGCAAGCACAATTTTTGGGCTTTCCTTATATGTTGGGCGACAAGCAACTAATGAAGCATCAAAAATAACTCTATGATCAATATGTCTATCTGGAAATGGAACAATTACTACCTCTGGATTTATTTCCTTAATAAAATCAGATATCATTTTATTCAATTTAGACACTTTGGTTAAATGAACCATTGTTGCTGGAATTTTTAAAAAATTTGACTTTTTAACTCCCATGATCTCGAAAGCTTTTTTTGCTTCAAACAAAGACGTTTCAAAATGTTTTGCATCATAAAGTGGCGGCAAATGGCCGCTCACTACTAGAATTGATACTTCAGCCCCTTCTCTAGAGAATCTTGAAATTAAACCTCCAGCACCTAAAGTTTCATCATCTGGATGTGGGGATATAACAACTATTCTTTTTGGCGAGCTAATCATATATTTATCACTCTTAAATGTGGCAAAGGAATTATAACTATTGTTGTTTTTTTAACTTTAGACTTGATATTTTTAATTATATCCTCAGCGAAATTCCAAGCTAGTATCACAATAACATTCTTAGGTGGCAGGTTATCTAAATCTGAACTCGAGCGAATTATCATTGATGTTTTTGGAAGATAACGATCGACTTTGTGCTCATTATCTTCATAAATATAAGAAATTATGCCTTCAGTGAGTCCTGCCAGTTTTAACAACAAAGTCGCCTTAGTAGGTGCGCCATATCCGATTATAGTAAAACCTTTATTATAATATTCAGTGACAATTTTATTAAGAGATTGCATTGAAAAGTTAACATTTCTTAACCAGTTACTTAAAAAAGTATTGCAATAAAGATTTGATTTTTTTTCTTGCAATAAAAATTGCTGAGCCTTAAAAGAAATTTGTCCTTGGCCTGTTTTTTTTGAGAGGACCCGAAGGGAGCCTCCTTGAATTGAATTAATACTAATATCGACAACATCAAAGCCTAGGCTAGAAAGATAGCAGGCTAACGGCTCAGCGTGATGATAATCTAAATGTTCATGATATATCGTATCAAAGCATCCAGAATTTAAAACTTCAAGAAAATAACCTATTTCAAATACAAAAAATCCATCATTTTTAAGAATCTTATAAATATTTTCAAAACAATCTTGCAGGTTATTAACGTGAGCCAAAACATTTTGACTGGTAACAAGGTCAACATAGCCTATTTTGTCAATTATTAAATTGGCAACTGTGGAATCAAAAAAACTGTTTATAGTTGGTATGCCATTTTTGATTGCAATTTCTGCTGCTAAAGCTGCTGGATCAACCCCTTGCACACCAAAGCCGATTTTTTTAAAGGCTTGTAAACAAGTGCCATCATTCGAACCAATATCAACTACAACTGAATTTTTTTTTAATTCGCATCTAGAGGTAACCCACTGAACGTATTGATGAATGTGCTCAACAAATGTTTTTCCAATTCCACTTAGGTAAGTATAATTAGTTGCATATAATAACTCTTTAAAAACCGAATAGCCTAGCTGAAAATGCCCACACGCATTACATCGGACTAAATTAAGAGGATATGCATCAGCTTCAAGGGCAGCCTTAGAACTTTTTTGAAGATTATTTCCAAGAGGAACATCACCAAAATCTACAAAATTTTCTAAGCTCCCACAATCGCATAGTCTACAAGAAGAAATTAAAGAAAAATTCTTATTCTTTATGTGCATACTTTTGAAGCATTTTACTTATATTTTCTGTTGTAATTAGAGGGACTCTTACGGTGTCTTTTTCATAAGTTTCTTGATCTCGAGGATATTTACTGCTGACGATAAGCTGCGTTTTTATTGGAAAATAAGTTGCATGAATTTCGTTGCATGGCGTAAAAATATTTTCCCCCCGCATAATTTTTAGATAATAAATTTTTTCGCTAGAAAGATCCTTAAAAAAATAATCAATTTCACCTTCAAGTACATACATAAAATGAAAGTCACTGTGATGATAATGATTGGATCTAATAGATCCAGCTGAGCAAGTGATAAGAGAAACATTACAAACCGACTGATCAACAATAGAAAGAATTTCACCTCGACTATCTATACTACGCTGAATATTTTTAAATAATGTTGACTTATTAGGTAAGCTCATTAATACGACCCGAAATAATTAAGAAATTAAAAGAAAAAAATCTAGAGTCCATCATAAACTAATCCATCTATTCTGACAAATGCCTATTAATTGTTTCTAACAATGTAGTCGATTTGATTATTTTTGAAAATCTTGTATTCTGATTTTCAATCCAATTTCTACATGGGATATTAAACATATTTTCAAACCCATTTTCATCAATAAAGCTATCAATATAAGAATTCTCACTATTTTGGTATTTTATAGTTTTATTGATTGACAGCCCGTGAAAAAATTTAGAAAAAATAATCTTTTTTTTGTCAAAAGTTTCCAATTCAACATAATTCTCATACACAGGTGAAATGCCGATAGAAATATCTATGTTTATATTTCTTTCGATGTTTATAATGTTAAATTTCATTAAATTGGAATTGAAAGAATAATTAGAAATAACTAAATTATCTTCGCTAAAACCAATATCGACTAGCAGTGAAATAGGATAGCATCCGATATCATACAAAATTGTTTCTAGAATTAAATTATAGTCTCTGAAAGTTGATACAGGGAATTTAGGTATTAAAAACCCTATCCTTATATTTTTTATGTAATTTATATTCTCGTTCCAAAAAAAAATAAATTTATCAAATATTTTTGTGTATTGATACATAAAAGCCTCCACAAAAATCAAATTATTTTTTTGACAAAAATTCAAAACTACAACCGCCTCTTTTGCATTCATAAAAGCTGGTTTTTCAACAATTACCGACCTTCCTGATTTTAGGATAGATAGAGCCTGCTCAAAATGGTGCCTTGGTGGACTGCAAACTACGTAAACGACATCTTTTGGTATTGATTTGTATGACAATAAAAGATTATTGTACGAAGGTAAAAAATTATCTTTCTTAGAAGACACATAACCTAAAATTTTTTTTCCATTATTTTTTAGAGCAGGTATTACTCTTTCCTTGGCATGACGTCCAATTCCAACAATACAAAAAGAATCCCAGTCTTTAGTAATCAATTATTATTAAAACGATAATTTAAAAAAAATGCATGCAATGCCCAATAAAAAATAAATGTAATAAAAACAGCAGAGGAAAGTAAAATGTTCGTATTCACAATCCCATACTGATTTAATAAAAAAATTGCAATATAGCAAAAAAAGACATTAGCAATTTGCGGTAACAAATAATACTTACCGCCGTATTTGCCTTTTAATCTTTGATATATATGAAAATAATTTCTTGATAGTAAATTCTCTCTCTTTATAATTCTGAATAATATAACAATAAAAACATCTATTAATGGAAGTAAAAATGGCAGTATTACTTCAATTGGAATTTTTTTTCCATCATTAAAAATAGAAATTAATATTGATACAAAGATGCAAGAAAAAGCAAAACTTCCTGAATCTCCAAAATAAATGAAATTAGGTCTTGCATTCAGTATTGAGAATGCTAGCATAAATAATAAGCAAAGATAGATAATTGAATACCAATCGTTTTTAATTGGGCCAAATAACAATAAAGCTATGAAGGCCAGCAAAATGAAGAGGGTAATATTCAAATCTTCACCATCGTAAAAATTTGCAACATTTGTAAGAATCATATTCATGATACCAAAAAAAATTCCGCTTATAACAATCCCTGCAAAAAACGAATTTTTCTCATAAACCGGATAATATTGAGTGATCGTAAATAATATTCCAGAAATAAAACTGACCAATAGCCTAATGACTGAGTTGAGCTCGAACATATCATCTAACCAATAAATTAGAGTGAATATAAAAATAAGAAAAATATTTATTAAGACAATCAATGAAACTTCGCAATAAGAACCAAACAAAAAAAGGAAAAGCGGTAAGAAAACACCAGCGCCTTTTGGTGTTAACTTTGCTTTAAATTTTAGCCATATCCAACTATAAAAAAAGAATAAGCTTAAGGCAGTAATTAAGGAAATAGCAGTTATCGATAGCGGCATAATATGTTTTTATACTTAAACACGTTTTTGTATTATTTTTGTATTTGGCCCAATATTTTTAGTAATTATCGACCCTGCACCTACAACTGCTGATTCTCCGATACTTACAGGAGATACAATAATTGAGCCAGAGCCAATAGTAACGTTAGGATCTATATTTGAACTACATTTTTTGCTTCCATCATAATTACAAAAAATTACACCTGCTCCAATAATTACATTACAGCCAATAGAAGCATCAGCTATAAAGGCGCGATGAGAAATTTTTACGTTTGAAGATATATTAGATCTTGTCATTTCAATATGAGAGCCCAGGATGCAATCATCCTGAATTGAACAGTCATCGCGAATGAAACAAAAAGGTCCAAAAGTATTTCTGGCACCTGCCTTTGTATTCTTGATGATTGAATAAGGTCTTATATGACAATGACTGCCAATTATTGCATTTGAAAGAATGGAGCCGTCATCTACAATACACTCATTAAGCATGACAGAATGACCAGAAAACTTAATATTTGAACCTAATGTTATTTTGCCAGAAAATGAAACACTAGATTCACCCTCTAGAAAAAGATCATCACGTTTGAAAGCTTTCCTTAAAACATCTTCATCATCGATCGTAATCTCGTCGTTAAAAAAAATAGTTTTCATATACTTGTTTTACTTTTTTATAAGAGATTGAAAAACTACGAAAAGTTTTTTTGATCCTATTTTTATTGCTAGTTTCTTATAATAAAAATCTCTTCCATTAATTCCTAATTGAATTAAAGAGGAACTATCCATTGACTTCAATTTGAAAATAGCTTTCATTAGGGAATTAGGATCGGCAGGATTAGAAACAACGCCAGACCTTGATTTCTTTATTAAATTTGCTGCATCACCTTTTGCAACCATAATGATAGGCTTGCCAAAAGCCATGTATGATTGTGTTTTACTTGGTATTGTAATTTTAAATAAATCAGAATTTTTCAAGTGCACTATAAGTGCATCTGATTTTTTATAATAATTGTAAATATAGCCTTCTGAAACTCTAGGCAAGAAAAATACATTAGAAATTTTATTCGTATCTCTAATTCTTTTAAGCTCAGCAAGCTCAATTCCGTTACCCAATATATAAAATCTTATGGATTTATCTTTATCTTTCAAAAGGCTCGCAACATGCAATAAATTTTTTAGATTTTGTGCAGAGCCGATATTTCCTGCATATAAAATATTAAAAAAGGACGTTTTTTTAATATTACTTTTAGATATTAATCTTCTTTGAGATGACTCGGTAGAAGACCAGTTGTAGATAACCGTTATTTTTTCCTTATTTACACCCCTTTGGACGAGTATTTTTTTTATCCCTGGAGACTGAACGATGATGTGAGATGATATCTTATATAAAAAATTGCAAAGAAAATTTATAACAATAATTGACAGCTTATTCTCGATCAGTCCCGTTGCGCTTAAACTGTCTGGCCAAAGATCTTGTATATCATAAACAAGCGGAATATTCATTAATTTAGAAATGATTGCTGCAGAAACTCCTAATGTTGCTGGCGGGCCACAGACATAAATAACATCATAATTTTTATAGATAAAAAATCCAGCAATAAATGAAGAAAATGCAAAACTTATATAACTTAAAATTCTTTGAATAACTGACTCATTATGACTCGGGTAAATTGGAACGCGAAAAATCTTAAATCCATCTATCAATTGTTTTTGAAAAATTTTAATTGAATAGCCTTGGTAAATTTTACCTCCAGGGTAATTTGGAAAGCCTGTTAATATATCAATATCTGCTCCAAATTTACGTAAAATTTTAGCTAATTTTAATCCTTTAAATTGAGGTTCTGGATCAAAAATTTGCATTAAAAATAATATGCGCATATGTAAGTCTTTTTTGTAATGGTTCTTATAACTATCTATTTGTTGAATTATTATAGCTTTACTTATGAAGTTAACATTTAAGGCAGTCTTTAAAAGAACAGCTTCATGATAATAGGTCTTTTATAGGATATAAAGTTATTTTTTTATTTTGATTAAAAATTGCATATGAGTATATTTGTCACTGGAGGTAATGGATTCATTGGGACTAATTTTATATTAGATTGGTTGGATTATATGGGTGAGCCCGTGATTAATTTAGACGTTCTATCTTATGCTGCAAATCTAAAAAACTTAGCTTCTTTGAGTGGTAATCCAGATTACACCTTTATTCAAGGCAGTATTAATGATTATGAAATGCTCGTAAGATTATTTGAGTGTCATCAGCCGCGTGCCGTTATAAATTTTGCCGCACAAACTCATGTTGATCGATCTATTTTTTCCCCAGCTCAATTTATTGAAAATAATGTCGTTGGAACTTTCAATCTTTTGGAAGCAGTGAAATTCTATTGGAATAATTTATCAAAGACTAAAAGAAACTATTTTCGTTTTATTCATATATCTACTGACGAGGTTTTTGGAAGTCTTTGTAATGATGATTTACCTTTTGATGAGTTAAGTCGATATCAGCCGAATAATCCATACTCTGCATCGAAGGCCTCATCAGATCATTTAGTTCGTGCTTGGCATAATACTTATAATCTTCCCACTGTTATAATAAATTCTTCTAACAATTACGGACCTTATCATTTTCCTGAAAAGCTAATTCCACTTTGTATATTAAATGCCCTTAGCAATAAACCACTAAGTCTATATGGAGACGGGCAGCAAACTCGGGACTGGTTATATGTCAAAGATCATTGTGCTGCCATTCGATGCGTTCTAGAAAAGGGCGTAATTGGTGAAACTTACAATGTGGGTGGCTGGAATGAAAAAACTAATCTTAGTGTAGTTGAGGCTTTATGTGAGATTTTAGATGACATAAACCCCAGGCTTGACAAAATATCCTATAAAAAACTTATAGTATTTATTAAAGATCGTCCAGGACATGACAAGCGATATTCCATTAATTCTGCAAAGATACAACAAATGTTAGGCTGGAGGCCTCGAGAAACCTTCGAGAATGGCCTACGTAAAACGGTAGTATGGTTTTTAGCTAATCAAGATTGGTTAAATGATGCCGCTCAAGCCAATTTTGAAAAACATTACTTATGAAAATTCTCCTATTAGGTGCAACTGGTCAACTAGGGCGGGCATTATTATGTGACCTTGAAGATATAGGTGAAATCGTATGCCCCTCAAAAAAAGAGTTTGATTTCAGACGTCTTAACGAGAGCAGATCTTATATTGAAAAAATTAACCCTCATATTATTATTAATGCTGCTGCTTATACCTTAGTTGACCTAGCAGAAAGAGAAGCTAATTTAGCCTATCAAGTTAACGGCCTAGGCCCTAAAATGCTCGCAGAAGTTGCATCTAAACTTGATATACCTATCATTCATTTTTCTACAAATTATGTTTTTGATGGTCAAAAAAAAGAGCCTTATCATGAGGAAGATATTCCTTCCCCCATTAATGTTTATGGAAGAAGTAAACTCGAAGGTGAAAATTGGATTCGTAAAATTCATCAAAAACATGTCATTCTTAGAACTTCATGGCTTTTTAGTTTGTATGGAGGAAAAAATTTTTTAAAGAGTATGAGCAGCCTTCTAAAAACTAAGAGCGTCTTGAGTGTTATAAATGATCAGATCGGCAGCCCAACTTCCTCAGTACTCCTTTCTCAAGTCACAAAAAAAATTGTGAAGAAGTTAGAAGATAAATCAAAAAACTATTTTGGAACCTACCATTTAACATCGTTGGGTGTAACAGATTGGCACACTTACACCTTAAAAATTTTAGATTGTATGCAACTTAAAGGGATTAAAACCGCTTTAAATTCTAATGATATAAAACCTATTTCTTCATTAAATTATCCAATGGAAGCTTTAAGACCAATTAATTCAAGTCTCAATACTGAAAAAATTCAGTATATTTTTGATTTAAAATTGCCATTTTGGGAGCAGGCTGTAGAGAATTTTTTTTAAAAGGCAGCTATTGATAAAGTAACGGTAAATGTAACTCTTATTTGAAGCTTTAATAGGCGATAGTTCAGAATTATTTAAATAAAGTCCATCACCCAATCGATTTGGTTATTTTTATAATGTTTTGAGTTTTTCATTAAGAAACATAAAAACTATTCAGTTTTAAGGGTTCTGTATATTAAGTTTTAGGCCTATAATGGCTTACGATTTAGGAAGATATTTTTTACAATACTTCTCGGCAAGCCCCTTGCCCCTTTTTTCATTTTTAAAGATTTATATGGGCTTCTTTGGCCCAATGATTCTATAGCGTTGCTTTATAGTTTGTTACGGGATGAGGATCAGCTACCTAATTACTTCGATTAGTATTGCTAAAATTATTAATTTAATTGATATTGTAAATAATTTATAAACATGAGAATCCCATTGTGAAAATTTTACTAACCGGAGGTGCTGGGTATATTGGAAGTCACACAGCTATTGCGCTTTTTAAAGAAGGCCACGAAATTTTCATTTTAGATAATTTTTCGAATAGTCATTACTCTGCTGTAAAAAACTTACAAAAAATTCTGGGAAATTCATTGTTTTTCCTAGAGGGCGAGATAGAAAATACTGAGCTTGTTAAAAATATTTTAAGCCAAAATCAAATTAATGCAGTAATTCATTTTGCAGGATTAAAATCTGTAGAGACTTCAATTTGTGAGCCTTTGGATTATTTTTCATGTAATGTTTCTGGAAGTATTAGCCTGCTAAAAGCAATGAAATCATGTGGAGTAAGAACTCTAGTTTTTAGCAGTAGTGCAACAGTTTATGGATTGCCAAAATATTTGCCATATGATGAAAATCACCCATTGAATCCAATAAATCCATATGGACGCACAAAGCGTCAAGTTGAAGAGATTTTGAAGGATTTAAGTAAGAGCTCTTTAGAGTGGAAATTTGCTATTCTGAGATATTTTAATCCCGTTGGCGCTCACGAATCTGGATTGGTCGGAGAAAATCCAAAAGGTAACCCCAGTAATCTACTTCCTTATATCACTCAAGTAGTCGCAGGTAAAATGCCCTACTTGAATATATATGGTAATGACTACGAAACTAAAGATGGTACCGGTGAACGAGATTATATTCACGTGATGGATTTAGCCGAAGGGCATGTTGCAGCATTAAATTTTTTAGAAAACAATTTTGGTTGCCATGTATTTAATTTGGGATCAGACAAGCCTGTGAGTGTTCTTGAGATTATCAAAGTATATGAAAATGAAAATAATGTAAAAATAAAAAAAAAAATAATGGATAGGCGGCCAGGAGATTTAGCAAGTTACTATGCAGATTCAAACAAAGCTAAAAATTTCTTAAAATGGATTCCTAGGCGAGGAGTCAATGAAATTTGTTCATCTACGCATAAATATCTTAAAAGTAATAAAAATTCATAACTTATTAAGAGTTAATATTCAAATAACATGATTACTATAAAAAAACTTTTTGATCTCCTCGCTCCGTCCGAACATAAAAATATAGTATTTGTTCTGTGCATGATTTTGTTTATGGCTCTTATAGACGCTATTGGTATTGCGTCAATTTTGCCTTTCATAACTGTTTTAGCTAATCCTGAAAGCGTTGAAACCAATCAATTTTTAGCTTATCTTTTTAAAAATCTAAATTTCAAAAGCACTAATGATTTTTTCTTTTTTCTTGGCTCTCTTGTATTTACAATATTGCTATTTTCTCTAGTTTTTAAAGCAACTTCCAATTATGTGCAATATCGCTTTGTTCAAAATTGCGAATATAGTCTTTCTAAAAGATTTTTTGAAGCATATATGCATCAGCCCTATGCTTGGTTCATTGAAAGAAACAGCGCCGATCTTGGTAAAAATATTTTATCTGAAATTGAAGGCATAGTTGGTAACGGAATACTCCCCTTAATAATTATAATTGCTCAAAGCGCTGTTGCTTTAGCAATTATAATTTTACTTATATATATAGATCCGATCCTTGCGCTAGCAATAAGCTTCTCTCTTGGAATTTGCTATGTTGTAATTTTTAATTTAATGGGAGATTTTTTAACTCGTATAAGTTTGGAGCAAGTCAAAGCAAATCAACAAAGATATATAATTGTTAATGAGGCCTTTAGTGTAATTAAAGAGCTTAAAGTTAGAGGAATTGAGCAATTTTATACAAATCGATTCAAAGAAACTTCTAAAGCTTATGCCAAAAACAAAGCTTCAGCGCAACTATCAAGTCAATTGCCCAGATTTCTTCTCGAAGCCTTAGCTTTTGGGGGTATTTTATTGATAGTACTTTATTTTATTGCGCGATACCATGATTTTACGATAGTGATTCCTCGTATTGCTTTATACGCTTTTGCAGGGTATCGATTATTGCCAGCTTTGCAGCAGATTTATAGTAATTCCTCTATATTGCGTTTTACTAAACCATCAATTGATTTACTTCATTCCGAATTAAAAAATATAGAAATCTTTCAAAAAAATATTAATATCAAGCGATTAATTAAGTTAAAAGTGAGTATTAAGCTTAATAATATTAGCTTTAATTATAATAATAGTTCTAATTTGGCTCTAAAAAATTTAAATATTAATATAAAAGCTAAAACTACTGTTGGTTTAGTTGGTAGTTCGGGAAGTGGTAAAACAACAATAGTTGACTGTATTTTAGGTCTTCTTGAGCCAAAAGAAGGTTTTTTGAGTGTGGATGATATGACTATTAATCAAAAAAATTCTTCGCAATGGCAAAAAACAATTGGTTATGTCCCTCAACAAATTTTTATTACTGATGATACTGTGGCCGCAAATATCGCTTTTGGTGTGGATTCTAATAATATAGATTATAAATCTGTTGAGCGGGCTGCTAGAGCGGCTAATGTTCATGATTTTGTTATTAAACAGTTACCTCAAGGCTACTCGACTATTCTTGGGGAGAGAGGTATTAGATTATCTGGAGGACAGCGCCAACGTATAGCAATTGCTAGAGCGCTTTATCATAAACCTCAAATTTTAATTTTTGACGAAGCAACAAGTGCTTTGGACGGAGCCACCGAAGAGGCAGTAATTAAAGCTGTAAATAAAATAGCACATAGCATTACAATTATTATGATCGCGCATCGTCTCAGCACTGTTCGCAATTGTGATGAAATTTTTTTAATAGAAAAAGGTAAATTACTTGCTCATGGCACATATAATGAATTAAATGGCAATAATAAAATTTTTCAAAAAATGACAGGGAAAATCTTATGAAGGCAGTAATTTTAGCCGGAGGGCTCGGATCGCGAATCTCAGAAGAAACTCATCTTAAGCCTAAGCCTATGATTGAAATTGGTGGAAAACCAATACTCTGGCACATCATGAAAATTTATTCGGCACACGGTGTTAATGAATTTATTATATGCTGCGGATACAAGGGGTATTTTATAAAAGAATATTTTGCTAATTATTTTCTTCATATGTCAGATGTTACTTTTGATATGACAAGCAATGAAATGGAAGTTCACAAAAAAAAAGCAGAGCCATGGCGAGTTACATTAGTTGATACAGGTGAAGAAACTGATACTGGCGGAAGGCTTAAAAGAGTTTCAAACTTTATTAAAAATGAGGAGCTGTTTTGTTTCACTTACGGTGATGGAGTTTCAGACATTAATATTAGCGCGGAGATTGAATTTCATCGTCAGCATGGTAAGTTAGCAACTGTAACAGCTGTTCAACCGCCAGGAAGATATGGAGCTCTGTTAAGAAAAGGATCAACTGTGAATGGCTTTCAGGAAAAGCCACCAGGAGATGGAGCCTGGATAAATGGCGGTTTTTTTGTTCTTAACCCTGATGTTTTGGGTTTTATTGATGGAGACAAAACGCCCTGGGAAGGTGGTAGCTTAGAAATTTTAGCAAAAAAACAACAACTTGAGGCTTTCGAACATAGAGGATTCTGGCATCCCATGGATACTCTTCGCGATAAAGTTTATCTTGAGCAATTATGGTCAAACGATATGGCTCCTTGGAAAATATGGGAATAAATTCTTGCTTTAAAATTCGATTATCGCGAATTTTTAATTTGTTTGCATTTATACTTTCTTTGTTTTTGAGAGTCTTATGAAATTTAAAGAGACAAATTTGTTAGGAAGTTTTCTTATTGACCTTGACAAGTTTGAAGATGAAAGAGGTTTTTTTGGGCGCCTTTTCTGTGAAAAAGAATTTTTGGCAAATGGGTTGAATTATAAATGGACGCAAATCAATAATTCGTTTAGCAAAACAACTGCAACTCTTCGAGGTTTGCATTTTCAATTGCAGCCTCATAGCGAGGTAAAATTAGTAAGATGTTTGCATGGCGCAATTTGGGATGTGATTGTTGATCTTCGATTAGGCTCTTCAACATTTGGAAAATGGTTTGGCATTTACTTAAGCGCAAGCAACAGAACTATGATTTATATTCCCAAAGGCTTTGCTCACGGCTTTATCACACTTCAACCTAACAGTGAGATTTTATATTTAGTGTCGAATTTTTATGAGCCCAAATCTGAGCAAGTGCTTTTGTGGAGCGATCCTGATATATCAATAAATTGGCCCTCAAGCCCAGTTGTAATTTCAGAAAAAGATAAACTCGGACACACCCTAAAAAATATACATACAAAATTGAGTCCTTAAATGAATATAAGATTATTTAAACCATCTCTTGGAAATGAAGAATTGGAAGCTATAAAGGATGTTTTTTCAAGTTCATGGGTTGGTTTAGGCCCTAAAGTTAACGAATTCGAGGAAGCATGGGAAAAGCATCTTGGATGCAGAGAAGCAATTGCATTAAACTCTTGCACTGCAGCACTCCATCTCGCTTTGGCGGTATTTAAATTTTCTTCTGGGAAAAAAGTTTTAGTTCCATCTTTAACATTTTCAGCCTCTGCATCAGCAGTTTTATATAATCAATTAATTCCAGTTTTTATAGATAGCGATCCAATAACTTTAGGTATGGATTTAGCTGATTTAGAAAAAAAATGGGATAAAGATTGTGTTGCTATAATAGTGACTCATTATGCAGGACATCCCGTTCCAATGGAAAAATTAATTCCATGGGCTCGAGAAAAAAATCTTAAAATTATTGAAGATTGTGCACATACCTCAGGAAGCGAATATTTAGGCACACCTCTAGGCTTATGGGGTGATATTGGATGTTTTTCTTTTGAGGAAAAGAAACTCATGACTACTGGCGACGGAGGTATGATTTGTTCAAACAACAAAGATGTTCTCAGTGATGTGCGAGCTATGAGATGGGTTGGTATTGATAAGGACAATTGGAGAGTAGCTCAAAAATATACCCAATCTGACACTGATGCAATGCATTGGTATTACGAATTGAGATTATTAGGTTACAAATATAATATGAATGATTTAGCTGCTTGTATTGGTCTTGTGCAATTAGCAAAATTACCACATATGAATATAGTGCGCCAAAATATAATTAAAGAATACATTGAAAAACTTATAAACATTGACGGAGTTGAGCCTCTTCTTCCTTACGAGCCAGAAAAATATACTTACCAAATGTTCGGGATTCGAGTTTCAAATAAAACAGAGACTATTTTGTACCTGAAATCAAAAGGGATCGCGACTGGATGCCATTATACGCCTCTATCTCTGCAGCCACTTTTTTCTGAATGGGGGCAAAATTGTCCATATATTGAATCTGAAATAAACCGTTGTATCACTTTACCTCTTCATTCAAGCATGACGGTGAGAGAAGTTAATTACATAATAGAGGCCATTCGTGAATCCCGCTAACAAATCTTATCAAGCATTTAAAAAAGCTAAATTTCCAACCCTAAAAACAACTAGTTATTTTAATGTTTATGATTATCTACTCACTCCTTATCGGGGAAAAAATGTTACATTTATCGAAATAGGTGTTGCCGGTGGGGGAGGGCTATTTATGTGGCGAAATTTTTTAGGAGATAGAGCAAGAATAATTGGTATAGATCTTAACCCAGAAGCAAAAAAATTTGAAAAATATGGATTTGAGATTTATATTGGTGATCAAGCTGATAAGAATTTTTGGATTAAATTCCTTAAGAAAATTAAGTCAATAGATATTATTTTAGATGATGGTGGACACACTTATGAACAACAAATTATTTCGCTAGAATCATTAATTGAATCTGTTAATGATGGAGGGCTATATATAACTGAAGATACTCACACATCATATCAAAGTGGTTTTGGCTCAAGAACGTTTTCTTTTATGAGTTATGTTAAGAAATTGATTGACGACATAAATTTTCGATATTATTCTCTAAAGGAAAAACATGCTTCCGAACATCGTATATATTCTATACAAATCTTTGAGTCAATAGTTGCATTTTACATAGATCGCAGAGAATCTGTATCCCCATCAAAACCTATAACAAATAAATTTAACGTTCAAATACCACAAGACTTCAGATATGCAGATAACTATAGTCTTTGGGCAGCAATAAAGATTATTAATAAATGCAAGTCATTAAAATTCGCCAAATCTAGCTTATCTAAATGGATGGCTAAAGCGCTTATAAATTTTATAAGTAGATACCTTGTGAAAACAAATAAAGTGAGAGAATTTTTCAAATAAATTCTTCTTCACTAAAATACTTATGCCCAAATTGCCTTTTGTTTCAGTACTTATTTTAAATTACAATCAAAATGAATACACTTTAAATTGCGTAAATTCGATCTTAAAAAGTAAGTACGTTAATTTTAATTTATTTGTTTTAGATAACGGCTCAAAAATAGATAACTTTCAGAGTCTTGTAATAAAACTCCCCCCCCAAAAAAATCTTGAAATTGTTCGAGTGGAAAAAAATCTTGGTTATGTTGGCGGAATTAATGAAGGCTTATCTCGCGTTGCTTTTGGCAAACCTGATTATATTCTTGTAATGAATAATGATACCTTGATTTCTGATGATTCTATTTCTGAACTAGTTACTACTGCTGAAAAATATAAGAAACGTGCAATAGTTTCTGGAAAGGTATATGACTATGATCAGAAAAATATCCTTCAATACATTGGCCAATTGAAAGATTTTAGCGGAGGAATACGCCACAAGCCGGTAATTCAAGGCAACGGTGAGATTGATCGTGGTCAATATGATCATGAAATTGAAATGGGCATGTTAGATGATATATTTTGGCTAATTCCCTTCGAGCTTTACCTAAATATCGGTGGATACTCTGATTTTTTCTACATTTACGTAGAACAAAATGACTTTGCTCTTCGAGCACTAAAGCAAGGATACAAACTTATATATACTCCAAAAGCGAGGATATGGCATAAGGGTGGTGTAACAACTTGCAATACAAATAAAGAATCGGCGAAGATTAAGTATTGGAATATTCTGGGAAGTTTGAAATTAGCCTATCTTCACTTGCCTCCATCGAAAGTCAGAAACTATACGTTCAATTTTTTATTCAGACAGATTGTGTTGGTGATATTTAGAGTTTTAAAAAGACAAAATGATATGTCCCATCTGAAAGCAATTTTTTTTGCTTTCTCGCATTACAACCATTGGAAAATTATTAAATATAAAGATAATGGATTTAATCCATTTGATAGTAAATAATGCTAAAAAACAAAAGGGACAGACTTGTACTCAAAAAAATTGCTTATATCGGACCTACACCAGCATATTATTTTATTCCCTTCCTTAGGGAATTAAGTAAAGAGCCCGGAGTTAAATTAACCGTTTATTGGGGTTGCGATGAGACCGTGCACACCTACAGAGAAAAAGAGTTTGAAACAGAAGTAACATCTCAAAAAGATATGCTTAAAGGTTACCAAAATGTGATTGTTCAAAATATTATTGGTAAGGCAAGCTATCAGAAAGGTTTTTTTGGTCTAAATAGCATTGATTTTTTCAAAGAATTTAGACGGCACAATTATGATGTAGTGATTATTCATGGTTGGCAATATTTAAACAACATTACCGCTTTAGTTGCTGCAAAAATAAATGGGGCTAAAGTATTTCTTCGGTGTGAAATGCCTTTAAATCAAGAGCATCATAAGACAAGATTGAAAAAAATACTAAAGAGAATTATACTTCCATTTTTCTTTTCTTTTATAGATAAATTTTTATATATAGGTATAGAAAATAAAAAATTCTATGAATACTACGGAGCCAGAAAAAACCAACTATTCTTTTCTCCATACTCTGTAAATAACGATTTGTTCAAATCCTATTTAACGAAGCATAAAAATTCAAGAAAAAATTTGAGAATGCATTATGGTATTTCTGATAGTGATATTGTTTTTTTATTTGTTGGAAAGTTGTCTCACAAAAAAAACCCAAAAATCCTAATTCAAGCTATTAATCAATTAAAATCAAAAAAAATTAAATTAATTTTGGTTGGCTCGGGCCCTTTAGAAAAAGATTTGAAAAAATATGTTTCTGATAATAAGTTAAGTCAAATAATTTTCACTGACTTCCAATCACAAGAATCAATTTATAAATATTATCTTATGGCTGACGTTTTCGTTTTACCATCAGGTGTTGGAGAAACATGGGGTTTGGTTATTAACGAAGCTTTAAACTTTGAACTTCCTGTTATCATTAGTGATATGGTTGGATCTTGTAAAGATCTATGCACGAAAAATGGAATGTCCTTTAAGTATGATAATTTAGATGAATTATGCAGATGTATGAATTTTTTAATTAAAAATCCAGGTCGAAGAAAAATTATGAGTTTGAATTCTAGGAATCTCATCAAACTTTATTCTCCAAAGGCGACATCAAATGGAATTTCGAAAGCAATCTTCAGCTAGCCACATTATGCCCTGGCCTATTGAGTATGCATAAAATTAAAAAAATTCAATCTAAAATAAAAGTTCTTTATGTTTCTGATTTTTCTTCTTCAAATTACCATTTTGATCATTTACTTTTTGCATTTAAAAAAAATCCATTTGTAAAATTAAACACCCTTTTTTCAAAAACTAGCTCCATGTCTTTTATTGATAAAATTGCATTTAAATTAAAATTTGAGAGAGATAAAGTTAATATTAATGCAATATTGTTGCAAGAATTAGCAAAGCATAAATATGATGTAATTTTTATCTGTAAAGGTACTAATATTTTACCTAAGACATTAAAGCAAATTTTCAAACTTCCACTTAGGCCTTGTCTTGTTTCGTATTCTGGGGATAATATGTCTAAATGGCATAATAAAAGTCTCTATTACCATTTTGGCCTTAAATATTACGATCTTATATTTAGTGTAAATATCCCATCATATAAAAAAATAGAAGAATCTTATTTTGGTAATGGGGATATAGTTTATTTAGATAAATCTTTTTCACAGTACTTACATCGGCCTCTGTCTCTAAAAAGGAAATTTTTTAAATTTGATGTTTTATTTGTTGGTACATTTGAAAAAGAAAGAATGCAATTTATAAATTTTATTGCATCTTGTGGAATTAGAGTTGATGTTTTTGGAAGTTACTGGGAGGAGTCAAAACGTTATAAATTGAACCCAAATTTAATCTTACATTATCGAGAGTTAACTGGTAAGGAATATGTTAGTGCTATTTTTTATGCCAAAATAACACTTGGATTTCTTAGAAAAATTAATGAGGATACTCAAACATCACGAAGTATAGAAATTCCAGCTTGTGGTGGATTTATGTTAATGGAAAGAACGGCTGAACATTTAAGACTATTTAAGGAAGGTTTGCAGGCGGAATTTTTTAGCACCAAAGAGGAGCTATTACAGAAGGTAAACTATTACTTGGAGCATTCAGGCCTACGTGAAAATATTGCAAGAAATGGAAGAAGGCGTTGTTATTTATCTAAATACAGTTATGATGATAATGTTAATAGAATATTGGTTAAAATTCTTCAGAAAGTCCCGTTATGATCTCTTTTTCCACCTAGAGTCAAATGTCTAATATAACTTTAAGATCCCCGGAGTTTGAAGTAATTAAGTTTTCTAGTAATTATTTTTTGCGTTTGATTCGATTTATTTTGCGTCTATTTTATTCTCCTATAAAAAATTACTTGTTACAGCTTCGATGGAGGCATCATTCAGATTCAAGATTTCTGGATATTGATTGGAAAAAATATAAATTTAATCGCATTGCTTTAGTAAATCTTTTGCTCAAACGTTTTACAAATACAAACTACTTAGAAATTGGATGTGCAGCTGATGAATTATTCAGTTCAGTTCCAATACTTGGAAAAGTTGGTATTGATCCATTATCCTGTGGAACAGTAAAGGAAACGTCAGATTCATTCTTTACACATAATACTATGATCTTTGATGTTTTTTTATAGATGGACTTCACACATACGAACAAGCAAGGAGGGATGTAGTTAATTCAATCCATTCCGCTAAGCCTGGCAGTTGGATTTGTCTTCACGATATGTTACCAAGAAACTGGATTGAGAGCCATATTCCTATTATTACGTCTGGACCTTGGTGTGGCGATGTTTGGAAAATTGCTTTTGAACTTTGCGAAACCAAAGGAATTAAATTTAAAATTTTAAAAATTGATCATGGTGTTGGTGTAATAAAAGTCTTAGGTCGAAAAGTAATTTTAAAAGATTTAAATCATTTGCTAGCTCACAAACAATTTAATTATTATTATAGCAACCTTGGAAAGCTTCCAATTATTGAATGGGAGGCTGCACAAGATTGGCTCATAAATTAAAAATATCTTTATGGTTGAACTAGAATAGGCTTCTTAATTATGAAAATTGCTTTAGGTGTATTCGGTAGGTTTCACATTTTTGATCTTGCAAGACAGCTTAGTGATAAAAGAGTACTTAATCAATTTTTTACATCTTACCCAAAATTCCTAGTTGAGAAATGGGAAATAGCAGCAAATAAAAATTACTCATATCCAATAATTGAAACATTAAACAGAATTCACTATAAAGGCCTAAATAAATATTTTTCAAATATTTATTTGAGGCGCTGGTTTGATTATCTTATTTCTAAGCGCTTAGCTTCTGATAATGATATTTACCACTGCTGGGGAGGTTCAATTAATTCAATCATACGTGCTCATGAATTTCAAATGCCCGTTATATTTGACCAAGGATCAACCCATGTTTTGTATGCTCAAGATATTCGCGAAGAAGAATGTCGAAGATCTGGAATAATAAATACGGATCGCATTCCCCAAGCACTAATTAAAAGGGAACTGGCAGGATATCAAATGGCAGATTATATTTGTGTGCCTTCATCTTTCGTAAAGAATAGCTTCCTTTCCTATGGCATTCATGAAAAAAAACTCTTAGTTAATCCGTATGGGGTAAATTTAGCTTCCTTCAATTCCATTCCTAAAAAAGATAATATTTTTAGAGTTATTTTTGTAGGGAGTATTTGTATACGTAAAGGCTGTCATTACCTTCTGCAAGCTTTCCACGAGCTTAATATGGCAAATTCAGAGTTACATATGATTGGCCCAGTCAATCGAGACATGCATTCTTTCCTAAACTTATATAGCGGGCCAAAGATAAAGTTATTAGGAGTTAAAAACCAGTCTGAACTCTACAAATATTACTCTCAGGGGTCTGTTTTTGTAATGATGTCGATTGAGGAAGGTTTAGCAATGGTTCAACTTCAAGCAATGTCTTGTGGTTTGCCTTTGATATGCTCTGAAAATACGGGGGTTAGTGATCTGATATCGGATGGAATAGAAGGCTTTATTATTCCAATTCGCGATGTAAATTTACTCAAAGCAAGATTAGACTTTTTATATAACAATGAAAATATCCGTGAAGAAATGGGCAAAAAAGCTTTGTTAAAAGCCAAAGTTGGCTTTAAATGGGAGGATTATGGCAATAGGATGGTAAATTTTTACACTAAAATATTAAATACTTAAGGCAAAAATAAACAATTTCCTCAGGCGAAATTTATTAAGTGCAATGGTTTCGAAATATAGAAGATAATATATACCTAACCTTTTTCATTTTCATATAAAAAGACATAAATCTTGAACAAAAGAATACTCATTCTTTCGACATCTAATTTAACTACTGGGGCTTTATTTCATGTTAATCAGACTTTAAAATCCATAGATTCGATTAAAAATATAAAAACGTACTTACATTGCAATAGATATACAGAAATTAATCAAAAAAATAATCTGGAAATTAAGAAGGTACTATTTTCTCAATCAAGACTGATGAATTTTTTGTATATATTCTTATATATTCCCTTATTTACATTCTTAAAAAGAATTGATATCACATACTGTCCGTGGGGCTTGGCGCCATTATTTTTTAGAGGGAAGTTAATTGTGGGAGCGCACAATCCAATTTTCTTATTAAAAAAAAGAAGCTTTTACTTTGACTCTCTATTTTATTTCCTCCATAAAAATAGCTTAAAACGGGCTGATGTAATAAAAGTTCCCAGCAAGTCATATGCACATTTCCTTTCAAAATTACTTTCTATTCCAAGTCGACGTTTTAGTATTATTCACCATGGTGTCGATCTTAAGTTATGGAGGAATTTAATTAATAGAAGCAGAGAAACTAACAAAAAGTATTTTATATTTTGGTCTTGGTTTCACGAGACGAAAGGCATTGAATGCATGCTCTATGGATTTGCTAAATATTACCTTAAAGATATTCATAGTAATTATAAGCTTGTATTAGCTGGAAGATTTTCGAATGAGACCTATAGAGATAAAATTTATGATATGACTAAATCTCTAGGTATTAATAATTCTGTTTCATTTTTAATACAACCCTCTTTGCCTAAATTAATTTCATCAATCAAGAATTCCTCCGGAATAATTTTGCCTTTTAAGTATGAGACTTTTGGGTTTCCTTATATTGAATCTAGGCTCTTCGATAAGCCAATAGCAGTATATAAAAATTTAGTATCAGATGAAATTACTGAGGGTCAATGTTTTACTTTTAACTCTCCTGCAAAATTTGAAATAGTAAAAGCTTTTGCTTATTTGACCTCATTTTCTAGAAAGAAATATTCCTACAAAATTGGAAATGAATTCCATTCCAAATCTGAAATTAGGTCATTAACATCATTATTTAAAAGGCTGCTAATTGAAAGATAAAATTTATAGAACAGCTTTAGTCACAGGCTGCGCTGGTTTTATAGGTAGCCATATGGTTGATAGACTATTATCATTGGGTTACAGAGTTATTGGCTTGGATAATTTTTCTACTGGCCAATACAAATTTCTTATTAACGCATTAAAAACTCCCAACTTCAAATTAGTTGAAATTGATTTATTCGAAGCTAGGAATTTAAGTAGTTTGTTTTCAGAGGTTGATGTTGTATTTCATTTTGCTGCTAATGCTGACGTTCGATTTGGCACAGAGCATCCAAGAAAAGATCTTGAACAAAATACAATTGTCACATACAACGTTTTAGAAGCTATGAGATCGCAAAATGTTGAAAAAATTATTTTCTCATCTACAGGTTCAGTTTATGGGGAATCCTCATTAACCCCTACGCCTGAAAATGCCCCTTTTCCAATACAAACTTCACTTTATGGTGCTTCTAAGTTAGCTAGCGAAGCCGTAATTGCTGCTTATTCTGAAGGTTTCGGACTCCAGTCTTATATTTTTAGATTTGTTTCTATCTTAGGCGAGCGATATACGCATGGGCATGTTTTTGATTTTTATAAAAAAATTAAACTTGACCCTTTAAACCTAGATGTTCTTGGCAATGGAAAACAAAGAAAATCATACTTATATGTTCAAGACTGTATTGATGGAATTTTTTTGGCACTTGAGAAAAGTCATGAAAAAGTAAATATTTTTAATTTAGGCGTGGATGGATTTTGCGAAATTAATAATTCCGTTAAATGGATATGTGAAGAGCTTGGTGTAAAACCAATAATACATTACTCAGGAGGGGATAGGGGCTGGATTGGGGACAACCCTTTTATTTACTTAGACACAAGAAAAATTCAAGCGCTAGGATGGCAGCCTAAAGTTAACATTAGAGATGGCGTCATTAAAACCTTAGAGTACTTTAAGTACAATGAATGGATATTTGATTCTAGGAGCTAACATGAAAATCTGTGTACAGGGGTTGTGGCATCTTGGGTTAGTAACTTCAGCCTGTTTGGCTTCTTCAGGTTTTGAGGTCGTTGCTATTGATCCTGATCCATTGCTAATTAACGACCTTAACAATAAAAAGCTTCCTATTTTTGAACCAGGACTTGATGAGCTGATAACTTCAGGGCTTGATACTGGAAATTTGAAATTTGAATTATCTAGTCCGAATGCCTTAAAGGGATCAGGTCTACTTTGGGTAACATTTGATACACCTGTAGATGATGATGATAAAGCAGACGTTACTTTTGTAGAGAATCAGGTTAAAAAGGTTTTATCTGACCTAGAAGGAAATACTGTGATTTTAATTTCTTCACAAATGCCTGTTTTGTCTGTTCGAAAATTAGAAGCTTACGCTGCTGAAAATTTTCCCCATAAAAAATTTAAATTTGCTTCGTCGCCTGAAAACCTCAGGCTTGGTAAAGCGATAGGTGTTTTTAAAAATCCAGACCGCATTGTCGTGGGTGTTCGAGACCAAGAAACAAAAGAATTTCTAGAAAAGATACTATTACGAATTACTGACAAGATTGAATGGATGACTGTAGAGTCAGCTGAAATGACTAAACATGCCATCAATGCTTTTTTGGCAACTTCAGTAACCTTTGCGAATGAAATAGCATCGATTTGCGAAATGGTTCATGCAGATGCAAAAGAAGTGGAGCGCGGATTAAAAACAGAAGCCCGCATTGGCCCTAAAGCCTACTTGTCCCCTGGCGGGCCGTTTGCAGGCGGTACTTTAGCTAGAGATATTGAATATTTAGGCGCTATTGGAAAAATGAATCATGTGCCGACACCACTTATTGCCTCGGTTGGATTAAGTAATGATGAGCATAAAAAATGGGCACAAAGAAAGCTAGTCCAAAAATTTCAATCCATGAGGGATGTAAAAGTCGCTCTGTGGGGGTTAACTTATAAAGCTGGGACAGACACGCTTAGACGCTCTTTAAGTGTTGAGTTATGTAATTGGCTAATTGAGCAAAATGCAATGATCAAAGTTTACGATCCGGTTGTTAAAGAATTGCCAAATCACTGGTCTAGTGTTGTAATGAGCAGTAATGCATCTGATACATTAAAAGACGCACAAGTTTTGATCATTGGTACCGAATGGCCAGAATTTAAGGAAAATGTAGATCAAATTCTTTTGGCTGCTAAATCTGATCTAGTGATCATTGATGCCAATCGGTACCTTGACAAATCTAAAGCCCCGCTTCAGTTTAACTACATCTCTGTGGGCATTCCTGAAAGTTAATTTAAATATTCAATATTCATGCATAAAATTTTAGAAAATAAGACAGCTTTAATTACAGGTGCCAATCAAGGCCTGGGCTTAGAAATCGCAAAGAAATACATTGGTGCTGGTGCAAACTTATCTCTTTGCGCAAGGAATGAAAGGCTTTTAGATGAAGCCTATAAAACATTAGATCAATTAAAAGTAAATTCTGATCAAAAAATTGTAACTTTTTCATGTGATGTTTCATCATTAACTGACGTAAAAAAGTTTGTGCATGGAAGTATTTCTGCATTAGGCGATTGTCATATCTTGGTTAATAACGCAGGCATATATGGCCCCAAGGGTCACATTGAAGATAACGATTGGGATGAGTGGAAAAAAACAATTGAAATAAATCTATATGGCTCTATTTTAATGTTAAGAGAAATTACCCCTTACTTTAAAAAACAAAAGTACGGAAAAATTATTCAATTATCTGGAGGAGGCGCTACAAACCCATTGCCATTTTTAAGTGCTTATGCAGTCTCTAAAGCAGGTATTGTGCGCTTTATTGAAACATTAGCTGAAGAAGTTCGAGAATTCGGCATTGATGTGAATGCTATAGCTCCCGGAGCGCTCAATACAAAAATGTTAGATGAAATTCTTGCAGCCGGCCCTGAAAAAGTAGGAAAAACTTTTTATGATCGCGCAGTAAAACAAAAAAAAGATGGTGGTGCACCTGTTGAATTAGGCGCTGATTTGGCTCTCTTTTTAGCATCCTCATCAAGTAATGGCATTACTGCAAAATTAATTAGCGCTGTTTGGGATAACTGGAAAGAATGGCCTAACCATATCGCAGATCTTAATTCTAATGATGTTTACACGCTAAGGAGAATTGCAGGACGTGATAGAGGATTTTCCTGGGGAGATAAATAGTTGGAAAAAAAAGATAAATTTGGTATAGGTATCGTCGGCTGCGGCCTTATTGGTCAAAAAAGAGCAAAAGCTTTAGGCGATAAAGGAATGTTAATTGCGTGCGCTGACATCGATATTAATAGGGCTCAAAATTTAGCCAATCAATATCAAAATGTTAAGTCTTTTGTTAGCTGGCAAGAGCTTATTTTATTGCCAGAAATTGATATTGTGATTATTGCAACAGTCCATGATTCATTGGCAGAAATTACTTTAAATGCAATTAAAGCAGGAAAGCATGTTTTGGTTGAAAAGCCGGCAGCAAGAAATGCAAACGAACTTGAATCTGTCATAGAGGCTGCAAAAAAATTTAATAAAAAGGTACATGTCGGATTTAACCATCGATACCATAGAGCTCTATTGAAGGCTAAAGAAATGGTCGATGAAGGCTTGTTAGGAGAGTTAATGTTTATAAGGGCTCGTTATGGACATGGGGCTAGGGTAGGTTACGATAAGGAATGGCGAGCGAATCCGGAACTTTCAGGCGGAGGGGAATTAATTGACCAAGGACCTCATTTAATTGATTTGTCCCGTTGGTTTTTAGGGGACTTTTCAGATATAAATGGTTTTGCACATACCTATTTTTGGGATATGCCGGTCGATGATAATGGATTTATGATACTTAAAACTTCGGATAATAAAGTAGCATTTCTCCATGCTTCATGCACAGAATGGAAGAATTTATTTTCAATGGAAATATATGGCAAGCTTGGCAAATTAGATATATCTGGTCTCGGAGGAACTTATGGGGTTGAGCGCCTAACTTATTATAAAATGTTAGCAAAAATGGGACCACCAGAAACAATATCTTGGGAATACCCAATGGCAGATAATTCTTGGGATGTCGAGATGGAAGAGTTTTACACTGATATTAGCCTGAATCGTAACCCTCAAGCTAATTTGAATGACGCTTTTCAAGCTTTAAAGATTATACAAAAAATATACAAGGATTCTGGTTATGATAATTGCGCGTAGCCCACTTCGAATTTCCCTTGGTGGAGGTGGAACTGATTTGCCTTCTTACTATAGAGAGCACGAAGGCTTTTTACTTGCTGCAGCCATTGATAAATACGTATATGTCACAATTACCAGACCTTTCATAGAAGGTATTTATCTCAAATACTCAACCATTGAAAATGTTAAAAGCGTTCAAGAGATAAAACATCCTATTATTCGGGAAGCGCTGACCATGCAAAACCTTCAGACTCCTCAAATTGAAATTACTACATTAGCAGACATTCCATCCGGAACAGGCTTGGGGTCTTCAGGAAGCTTCACAACAGCGCTTTTAAAGGCTTTATTCACTTATCGCAAGAAACATATTAATCATGAAGAGTTAGCTGAATTGGCATGTCATATTGAGATTGATAGGCTCGGGGAGCCTATTGGAAAGCAAGATCAATATATTGCTTCTGTAGGGGGTGTTACCTGTTTTGCATTTCATAAAGACGACACTGTATCTTTAGCCCCAGTCAATTTAAGTATAGAAACATTGCATGACCTAGAAGATAATTTATTATTATTTTTTACTGGATTTTCTAGAAGTGCTAGTGACATTCTTCAGGATCAACATTCCAAATCACAAAAAAACGACAAGGAAATGCTCGATAATCTTCATTATGTAAAAGATCTTGGGTATAAAAGTAAAGATGCCTTAGAGAATGGCAACGCTTCATTATTCGGCGAACTCATGCATGAGCATTGGGAGAACAAAAAAAGACGCTCAGGTGGTATGAGCAACTCTCAAATTGACGAATGGTATGAATTAGCATTAAAAAATGGTGCTATAGGCGGCAAATTGGTTGGCGCTGGAGGAGGAGGCTTTTTAATGTTTATGGCGGACGATCGAAATAAACTTAGAAAAACCATGAATGATGCAGGCTTAGAAGAGGTTCGGTTTAGATTTGATTTCGAAGGTACAAAAGTAATTTCTTCTTAAACTATGTTACCCATAGCAATTCTCTGCGGTGGTTTGGCTACTCGATTAAGGCCGGTCACAGAGACTATACCCAAATCTTTGATAAGTATTCATGGAGAGCCGTTTATACATTACCAATTAAGATATCTTTATGATCAAGGCATTCGAGATGTTGTTTTGTGTGTTGGTTATCTTGGCCATATGATAAAAGCTTCGGTGGGAGATGGTAAAGCGTTCGGGTTAAATGTTAAATATTCGTATGATGGTGACAGGCTTTTAGGTACCGGGGGCGCAATAAATAAAGCACTGACTTATTTAGGCGAGGATTTCTTTTTAATGTATGGTGACTCTTATTTACCTATAAATTTTAATAGAGTAGAAACAGCATACTTTGAATCAAAAAAACCAGCCTTACTGACGATCCTAGAAAATTCTGGCAAATGGGATAAGAGTAATATTATTTATCAGGATGGAGAAATTCTTGAGTACAACAAAAAGAGCAATAATTCAGCAATGCATTATATTGATTACGGACTCTCTATTTTATCCTCCAGCATTATAAAAGGATATAACATCGATGATAACTTTGATCTTTCGGACGTTTATCACAAATTATCAATAATAAAAAAAATAGCAGGATATATTGTGAGTGAGCGTTTTTATGAAATTGGATCATTTGTCGGCATTAGTGATTTAGAACAATATTTAAAAGTAAACTAGGAACAAAAAATATGACATACGCCCTTCAACATCTCAACGAGTCTATTGAGATAATAAAAAAAATTGATATAGCAGCTATTGAAAAAGTAGCAGATTTATTATGTGAGATTAAAAAAAATCAAGGCAGAATCTTTTTTCTAGGTGTAGGAGGCAGTGCTGGAAATTGTTCCCATGCAGTTAATGATTTTAGAAAAATCGTTGAAATAGAATCTTATGCTCCCACGGATAATGTCTCTGAGTTAACGGCTAGAACTAACGATGAAGGTTGGGCTACTATATTTGAACCATGGTTAAAATTGAGTAAGCTTAATAAAAACGATATGGTTTTTATTTTTTCTGTTGGCGGTGGAAATTTAGATAAAAATATCAGTCCAAATCTAGTTGCAGCTCTTAAATATGCAAAGTCTATTGGAAGTAAAATTTCAGGTGTTGTTGGAAGGGATGGAGGATATACAGCACAAGTTGCAGATGCTTGTGTAATTATTCCTACAGTTAACCCTGACAATATTACTCCGCATTCGGAAGCTTTCCAGGCTGTTATTTGGCATTTGCTTGTGTCTCATCCAAAACTTAAAGCCAACCAAACAAAATGGGAGTCGTCAGTTAAGTAAAATGAAAAAAGCTGTATTTTTGGATAGAGATGGGGTGATTAACGAACCAGTAGTTCGCAATAACAAACCTTATCCACCAAGCAGCTTAACCTCACTGAAATTAATTCCAAAAGTTACCCAAGCGCTAAATAATCTTCACCAAGCAGGTTTTTTTTTGGTTGTTGTTACTAATCAGCCAGATGTGTCTCGGGGTATAGCTCAGAGGGAGTCTGTGGAAGAAATTAATCAATTTCTTGTAAAAAACCTCCCCCTAGATGTTTTTAAGACTTGCTACCATGACGACAATGACTTTTGTAATTGCAGAAAACCATTGCCCGGAAGCTTTTTAGAAGCTGCCAAAGAGTATGATATAGACCTAAATAATAGCTTTATGGTAGGTGATCGATGGAGAGACATTGAGGCTGGCATAGCGGCTGGATGTAAGACTTTCTTTATTGATTATAAATATGATGAAAGAAAACCAACTTATTTTGACTATAAAGTATCATCACTCTTTGAAGCATCAACAATTATTCTTAATATGGCTTTATGAAAAACATTCAAGACCTAAAAACTAAAATTTTTGCTGACGGTGCAGACAAAGCAGCTATGCTTGAGATGTACCAAAAGCCCTTTATCAAGGGCTTAACTACAAATCCTACACTTATGAATAAAGCCGGTATTCGAGACTATCGAGCGTTCTGTAAAGACATACTCAGCTTAATTAAAGACAAGCCCTTATCATTTGAAGTTTTTTCGGATGACTTTAAAGAAATGGAAAGGCAAGCTCTTGAAATTGCAAGTTGGGGCGATAATGTTTATGTGAAAATCCCTATTACCAATACTAAAAGTGAGCCTTGTTATTCGTTAGTAAAGAAATTAGCAAAAGAAAAAGTAAAGCTCAATGTGACTGCTCTAATGACTCTTGACCAAGTTTCTCATATAGTTGAATCTTTAGATGGAACTGTGCCCTCATATATATCTATCTTTGCTGGACGGGTGGCTGATACAGGAAGAGATCCTCTTCCAATAATGAAATCTGCCCTTGAGATCATTAAAATAAATCCGCTATCTGAACTAATTTGGGCGAGCCCAAGAGAATTACTTAATATTTTTCAGGCGGATGATATTGGCTGTCATGTAATTACAGTGACTAGTGATATTTTAAAGAAAATTTCTTTGGTGGGTTACGATCTTGATAAGTACTCACTTGATACTGTAAAAATGTTTTATAGTGACTCTGTAGTTGCAGGTTATAAACTATAGTTATTAATATTTACAAAATCTTTTTCTTAAAAAAATACCATAAGCAAACCAATAAGCAATACTAGAGCTAACTTGAGAAAGTAATAATTCTGGCTGAAGATTTGCAATAAATAAGCTCCAAGAAATGACTATAAAAAATAGAATTTTTTCCTTATTGGTTTTTACTGCCTCTTTAGAAAAAAAAGGTAAAGTTACAATACATAAAAGAGATAAAAGCGCGAAAATCCCTATTTCCATCAAATGATTTAAGTATATATTATGCGGTCTATATGACCCATACACTTGAGTTTCTGCAGTAGCTTCAGCTTTTTCAATGCCTACCCCAAATAAAAACTCTTTTAAGCTGACTAACGATTCGTTTTTAACGCCACTGACAAGAATACTCAGTCTATGGCTTGTGGCTGTATCAATTATTTTATAAGGATTTAAAGCTAATGATTTATTTCCAGTTGCTCTAATAATCTCTGTGGGTACTTTAATGCCTCTAGTAATGAAAGTTTCATTATGAATCCTAGTTATTGGTGAGAAATGATCAAATGCAAGAGTAAAACATAAAAAGCCTACAATAAATAATAGACTTTTACTGAAATTCAATCGAAATAATATAATAAGATAATAATTAAGGATACAAAATGACACCAATAAACCGATTCGACCAGAAGTTAGTATCTGCAAAAGAAAGATAGGAATTATAGTAATAAAACATTTAGAAATTATTAACAGATCAGCTTTTTTTTTAGCTTCGAATAGCGTTACATTGCTATATAGAATAAAAAAAATTAATTGAGTTAACCATATTGAAAAGAAAACTCTATTCCCCCCAAACCCATTATAGATATTTTCAGCAACATTTATATTTACAAATGCAAAAAAAACAAGTGCAGCTGTAACTATAAAAACAATTACATTTAAAAAGTTCTTAATTTTTACGTTTAATACTATTTTTGTTTGTGAGAAATAAATTACAAGCAGATACACAAGAGTTGCCTGGAGTACTCGTAATAGGTAATTTAAATTTTTATCAGCATAAAAAAATAAAAAGATGTGGATAAGATTCCAAGAAAGTATCGAATACCCAAAAAGTTCAAACTTTACATTTCGCCAAGATATCGATAGGAATAAAAGAGGAAATAGACTCAAATATAAAATTCTTTTTAAGAATGTAATATCTATGTAATTCTCATTATTTATATCTATTTTATAAAGAAACGAAATTGAGAATAGAGCCAATAGAATGTATAAACAATTTTTTTTAGAAAAACTCAAAACTGGTGATATTATTGAAGCCATGCACGATAATAACCTACTTGTAAACCTTGGACAACAAAAATTGCTGCCTAGAATTAATGTTGGATGCGGTATGTCGCCTACTATAGGCTGGCGAAATTTAGATAACTCTTTAAGTATTTTCCTATCGCGAAGCCTGCTGCTCTCAAGTTTACTTTATAAATTACATTTAATTAATAACGATCAATTTGAGTATATCAAATTTTGTGCAAATCATAATATTGATTGGGCAAATGCATGTAAACACATTCCAGCGGAAACATGTAGTGTCGAAATAATTTACTCATCTCACATGCTAGAGCATTTAGATCAAGATCAATCTCTTGCCTTCTTACTGGAGGCTAAAAGAGTTCTAAAATCTGGAGGAATAATTCGTCTTGCTTTACCTAATATAAAAAATTTGGTTCATGAATATAATAATAATCAAGATGCAGATGAATTTATTCTTAATTCGTTTTTATGGGTCAAATCGCCAAAAAACTTACTGGAAAAATTAAATTTTCTCATATTTGGTTTTAAGCATCATTTATGGATGTACGATGAGATATCTATTCTAAAACTTATTAGCAAAGTTGGATTTTTGTCGCCTATTATATTAAAAGCTGGCGAGACAACTATAAGCGATCCTGGCGCTCTCAAATTAAATGAGCGAGAAGATGAGTCTTTATATATTGAGGCGATTAAATAATGAACAATCCTATTATGCTTCTTGAATTCGAATTAGGTTACCGGCTTTTTTTCATAAAGGATTAAAAAGAATGTTCAAAAATAAAATAATGCTTATTTCTGGAGGAACAGGCTCTTTTGGAAACGCTGTGATAAACAGATTCTTAAATTCTGAAATTAAGGAAATTAGAGTTTTTAGTCGAGATGAAAAAAAACAAGATGATTTGAGAAAGAAATATAAAAGTAATAAGTTAAAATTTTATATTGGTGATGTAAGAGATTATGACTCCGTTTACAATGCAGTCGCTGGAGTCGATTTCATATTCCATGCTGCTGCTTTAAAACAAGTTCCATCTTGTGAGTTTTTTCCTATGGAAGCGTTTAAAACTAATGTTTTAGGTACTGAAAATATTATCACTGCTGCCATTAATCTTAAAGTTAAAAAAGTGATTTGTCTGAGTACAGATAAAGCCGTTTACCCAATCAATGCAATGGGCCTTTCTAAATCTATGATGGAAAAAATTGCTATTTCAAAATCTCGACTATCATCTGATACAACAATATTGATAACTCGATATGGAAATGTAATGGCATCTCGGGGTTCTGTCATACCACTTTTTGTAGAAAAAGTAATGCTTGGAGAGCCTATTTCTATTACTGATGGCAAAATGACTCGTTTTATGATGACGTTAAATGATGCTGTTGACCTTGTTATGTATGCTTTTGAGCATGGTAGAAATGGCGATATCTTTGTTCAAAAGGCGCCCGCAGTAACGATGGAAATTCTTGCTCAGGCTATTTTAAAAGTAATGTCAAAATCTAATCATCCCATTGAAATTATTGGCACGCGGCATGGAGAAAAGTTATATGAATCATTGTTAAGTCGTGAAGAGGTAAGTGTTGCAGAAGATTGTCGGAAGTATTATCGTATTTCGCCAGACTTACGTGATTTAAATTATTCAAAATTTGTTGATCAAGGTGAAAAAAATATGTCAAATTTCGAAGATTATAATTCTCATAATACGGTGAGACTTGATCTCGAAGGTATGGTAAATTTATTGAAGAAGTTGACTTTTATTCAAGAGATTCTGCATGGAGAAAGCTCTAAGCTTGATTATTAAATGAGAGTTTTGGTTACGGGCGCAGAAGGGTTCATTGCAAAAAATTTAATTATTCGCCTCCAGGAAATTGGTGTAGAAGTTCTTAAATTTACAAGAAAAAGTTCATTAAAAGATTTACAGGCCGCTATTTCCGAAGTTAATTTTATTTTTCATTTGTCCGGAGTTAATCGCCCAAAAAATACTATTGAATTTGATAAAGATAATTACAATTTCACTTGCGAGCTTTGTAAGATCATTAGTAAAAATCAGCATCATATCTCTATTATCTATACCTCATCTATTCAGGCTGAACAAGATAATCCTTACGGAATTAGTAAACTTCAATCCGAAAACGAACTCATAAAATTAATAAACTTGCCTGAAACAAACGTCGCTATTTATCGATTGCCCAATGTGTTTGGTAAATGGAGTAAGCCTAACTACAATTCTGTCGTTGCAACTTTTTGTTATAATGTAATAAATGATATCCCTCTGACTATTCATGATGCATCGTCACTTTTAAGTCTTGTATATATTGATGATTTAATTAGTAGTTTTTTAAAAATGCTAGAATGCGGCATAAAAAAGTTAGAAAAACCTGTCATTCAAAATCAATACATAATTACCGTGGGTGAGTTAGCTAAAATTATTAAAGCCTTTAAATCTGAAAGAAATAGAGGTTATATTAGTCCAGTCGGAAATGGTTTAACTAGAGCGCTATATTCGACTTATTTGAGTTTTTACCAACCTCAGTCATTTAAATATGGTTTAGAGCCGAAATCAGACTCAAGAGGCATGTTTGTAGAGGTTTTAAAAACTAAGGATTTTGGACAATTTTCATTTTTTACGATTTATCCAGGTTTGACTCGCGGCGGACATTATCATCATACAAAAAATGAGAAGTTTTTAGTTGCTCAAGGGTCTGCAAGATTTAAATTTAAGCATATCATTACGAATGAAACTTATGAAATAATGACTGATGGAAATAAGCCAGAAATTGTTGAAACAATACCCGGGTGGTCGCATGATATTTCAAATGTTGGAACGGATGAGATGGTCGTTATAATTTGGGCAAATGAAGTGTTTGATAAAAAATTACCTGATACTGTTGCTTACGAGATTTGAGGATGAAAAAATTAAAAATTGTTACAATTGTTGGAACAAGGCCTGAAATTATAAGGTTATCCCGAGTACTTGTTAAGCTTGATGAATATAGTGAACATACTTTGATTCATACAGGACAAAATTATGATTATGAGCTTAATCAAATTTTTTTTAATGAACTAGGCATTCGTAAGCCTGATTATTTTTTAGATTCCGCAGTTAATAGCAAAAGTGCTGCTAATACAATTGGTAATTTGATAACCTCAGTTGATAATATACTTGCAGAAGTAATTCCAGACGCACTCCTGGTTCTTGGAGATACAAATAGTTGCTTGTCAGTTATTCCTGCAAAACGTAGAAAAATACCTGTTTTTCATATGGAAGCGGGTAATCGTTGTTTTGATCAGCGCACTCCAGAAGAAATAAATAGACGGATAATAGATCATACTGCTGATATTAATATGACCTATAGCAGCATAGCGAGAGATTACTTGCTTCAAGAAGGCCTTTCTCCAGATATGGTTATTAAAACCGGCAGTCCAATGAATGAGGTGCTAACTTTCTATCAATCCAACATTAAATTGTCAGATATTTTAAATCGCCTGATGTTGTCAGAAAATGAATATTTTTTGATTAGCGTGCATAGAGAAGAGAATGTTGATGAAACTAACCATTGTAATCAATTTTTAGAGGTACTTAATTCGTTGGCGGAGGAGAACAAAAAACCAGTTCTTGTTTCAGCTCATCCAAGAACATTTCAAAAAATTAGTAAAATGGACTTTAAACTAAATCCACTTATTAATCTTATGAAGCCTTTAGGTTTTTTTGACTACGTCAAGCTCCAGATGTCAGCTATTGCTGTACTTTCAGACAGTGGTACGATTAATGAAGAGTCTTCAATCCTTAATTTTCCTGCAATTAACTTGAGAGAGGCTCACGAGCGGCCAGAAGCAATGGAAGAAGGAGCGGTAATGATGACAGGATTGAATTATGATCGTATAAGGCAAGCATTATATATATTAAGCAAACAAAGCAGGGGTGATATTCGCTTATTAAATATAGTTGATGATTACAATATGCTGAATGTTTCTGATAAGGTAATTCGAATTATTCATAGTTATACAGATTATGTTAATAGAGTTATTTGGAAAAAATATTAATCATTGATAATTCTTATTATCACTCAGTATTTTTGGCCTGAGAATTTTAGAATTAACGACCTTACTCTAAACTTGAAAAAAAAGGACATAAGGTAAGCGTTCTAACGGGGCTGCCTAATTATCCAGCAGGTTTTGATTATAAAAGTTTTGACTCTAACCCAAAATTTTTTTTGAAATTCAATGGCAAAATATTAAGAGTGCTAGTCATTCTAAGAAGAAAAAGTAATGTTAATTTATTTCTAAATTATATTTCCTTTGCTTTGTCTGCTTCAACCTTTGGTTTATGGAAAATCAAAAACAAAAAAATTGATATAATTTTTGTTTACCAATCTTCTCCAACAACAGTTGGGTGGCCAGCATTGATAGTAAAATTTATCAAGAACGTACCCATAGCTCTTTGGGTGTTATATCTGTTGCCAGATACTCTATTTGCTCTTAAGATAGTAAAATCTATGTTGAATAGAAAATCAATTTCTATTATTTCCACATTTACTAAAATCATCTATAAAGACGGAGTTCAGCATTAACTTGCTAACGCTGATAGCGAAAAAAGTTATGAGAAATATTAAAATATTTTTGGCTTTTTTTCATGATTTTTTGGCTATTATTTTTTCTTGGTTTCTAGCTTATGTTTTAAGGTTTAATTTTGCTATTCCAGACGAGCATTTCCAAGTTTTGTTTAGAGCCCTTCCATTTATTATTTTAATTTCAATACTCCCTTTTTATTTTATTGGTTTATATCGAGGTATTTGGCGTTTTGCAAGCATTACTGATCTTAAAAGAATTATAGCCTCTTCCTTTTTAGCAGCTTTAATTTCAATGGCATTTTTCTTTATACATAAGGAAATTGGCATAATTCCAAGATCTGTTTTGGTGCTGTATCCGCTTATTTTAATTTTTGTTATGGGTGGGAGTCGTTTTATTTATAGGGCTATTAAGGAGCATCAGCTTTATGACCTAAAGGCTAGCATAGGAGAACCTGTCATTATTATAGGCTCAGGTCAAAATGCTATTCTGCTAGCAAAGGAACTTAATCTTTCAAATGATTGGCGAGTGATTGGCATTCTTAATGATGATGAGACTATGCATGGCCGAGAGCTCGCTGGAACTAGAATACTAGGTTCTATCAATCAATTATCTAAAATCAAAGATAGATTTAATATCCGTAAAGTGATTATTGCTTCTTCTGAGCTTACGCATAATAAGCGACGAGACATAATTGAAACGGCATCAAATTTAAATGTTGAGGTTTTAACTATTCCCCTCATGGGCGACCTTGTAAGTGGTCGATTAAACATTTCTCAGATTCGCCCTGTTGAGGTTGAGGACCTTTTAGGTCGGGATAAGGTAGATTTAGATAATTCGGGCTTAAAAAAATTAATAACAAACAAAACTGTTTTGATATCAGGGGCAGGCGGCTCCATTGGGTCAGAACTATGCCGTCAAATTATAAAATTTCATCCAAAAGCGCTTATTTGCTTGGATATCTCTGAAATTGCCTTATATAACATTGAACAAGAATTTCTCAATTTAAAATTTAAAAATAATATATATGTAGTAGCGGATGTTAAAAACAAAGAACGACTTAAAGAGGTATTTCATCAATTTAAACCCGAAATTGTTTTTCATGCCGCAGCTTATAAGCATGTACCCCTCATGGAGACTTATAACGTTTCTGAAGCCCTAATAAATAATGCCATAGGCACATACCATTTAGCCCAAATTTCAAAAGATTTTAAAATTAATAAATTTATTCTAGTTTCTACTGATAAGGCTGTGAACCCCACTAATGTGATGGGGGCAAGTAAGCATCTTGCAGAAATCATTTGCCGAGGTCTTCAATTAAGATCAAAAACAGATTTTGTGATTACGCGATTTGGTAATGTCTTAGGGAGTAGTGGAAGCGTCATACCTAAATTTCGTGAGCAAATTGCAGCTGGTGGGCCTGTAACCGTGACACATCCGGAAATGACGCGTTTTTTTATGTCTATTCCTGAAGCTGCTCAATTAGTTATGCAGGCTTCATTGATGGGCAAAGGGGGTCAGATTTTCGTATTAGATATGGGCGAGTCTGTAAAGATTACTGATCTTGCAAAAGATATGATTAAGTTATCAGGGTTTGATGAAATTGATATTAAGATTAAATTTACAGGCCTAAGACCCGGAGAAAAACTCTATGAAGAGCTTTTAAGTGAGGGTGAAGTTATCATGCCAACAACCCATCCTAAACTTAAAATTGCTTCTTCAGAAAGTATTTCTGAAAAGACAGTCAAAGATTTAATTAAATGGGTTTTAAGCACAACAAGCAAAACTGAGGTTCAAATTAAAAAAGAATTAAAGCGTTGGGTTAAGGGCTACTCAGTTAAAGACAAAAGAACAGGTCCCACAAAAGCCTAATTCATTGCTTTAAACGGCTTCAGTTTTTTCTAGACGTTTCTTTTTTTGTTTTGTCATGAACTGAGGTTTAGTACCGATATGTTCAATACCTCGCTCTTTAGCTAAAATCACCTGTTTTTGTCGTTCAGTCAGCGCTTGTAATTTTTCAGGAGTATGTTGATTATAGCAATGAGGACATGCAATACCTGGGGTATATTTTTCACTTTTCATGTCCTGTTGAGATAGTGGATAACGGCATGCGTAACATTGATCATAATCACCCACTTCAAGCCCATGCTTAATCGCCACACGCTGATCAAAGACAAAGCATTCGCCTTGCCATAGGCTCTCATCAGGCTTCACTTCCTCTAGGTATTTTAGAATTCCACCTTCTAAGTGATAGACTTCATCAAAGCCCTCACTCATCATGAAAGAAGAGGCTTTTTCACAACGAATACCACCGGTACAAAACATTGCGACCTTCTTATGTTTCTTAGGATCGAAATGGTTTTTCACATATTCTGGAAACTCACGGAAGGTATTGGTTTTTGGATTAATGGCATTCTTAAAAGACCCAATCGCATATTCGTAATCATTGCGTGTATCAATGAGGACTACTTCGGGATCTGAAATAATAGAGTTCCAATCTTTTGGCTTTACATATTGGCCCACCATTTTAGAAGGCGACACGCCAGGCACCCCCAGTGTCACAATTTCTCTTTTAAGTTTCACTTTCATACGATAGAAGGGGTGCTTGTCTGACCAGGATTCTTTGTGGCTTAAGTCTTTAAAATTACCCTCAAAGAGAAGGTCATTTTTTAAGAAATCGATAAGCTCATGAATGGATTTTTCTGAGCCCGCCAACGTACCATTGATACCTTCGTCAGCTAAAAGAATTGTGCCTTTGATGTTTTGAGATACGCAGAAATTGAGTAGCGGCTCACGTAAGGTTTTAAAGCGAGGAAGACTCACAAAATGGTACATCGCAGTCGTTAAATAGATTTCTTGCATGAGCTTTGTTCTTTATTAAACCCTCTAAAAATGTTATTTTATCAGTCTTTTCAACGATGTTAAATTTTACGGAGTCTTCACGCCATGGCAATTGAACAAACTTTATCTATTATCAAACCTGATGCAGTTAAAAAAAATGTGATCGGTCAAATCTATTCACGTTTTGAAGCTGCAGGCTTAAAAATTATCAAAGCAAAAATGACGCACCTTTCACAAGCTGAGGCAGAAGGCTTTTATGCGGTGCATAAAGATCGCCCTTTCTTTAAAGATTTAGTGAGCTTTATGATTTCAGGCCCCGTCATGATTCAAGCTTTAGAAGGGGAAAATGCTGTTCTAAAACATCGTGATTTAATGGGAGCCACTAATCCTAAAGAAGCTTTACCTGGAACGATTCGTGCTGACTTTGCAGAGAGTATTGATGCGAATGCGGTGCATGGTTCTGATTCACTCGACAACGCAAAAAACGAAATTAAATACTTCTTCGGGTAATTTTTTAAATGACTAACTTGCTCGATTTGGATTACGAGCACCTCGTTTCATATATTGAAACGTTTGGTGAAAAACCTTATCGAGCAAAGCAATTGATGCACTGGATTTATCAAGAAAATCTGATTGATTTCAATGAGATGACTGATATTTCTAAAGTATTTCGTGATGTATTAAAAGAGAAAGTCAACATCCAGTTCCCCAGTGTCATGAGTGATGCGATGTCGGACGACGGTACACGGAAATGGTTATTCGATGTGGGTGGCAATAACGGTATCGAAACCGTTTTTATTCCAGAAGATGATAGAGGTACTTTATGTATTTCATCCCAAGTGGGATGCGCACTTGAGTGCACATTTTGCTCCACGGGTCGCCAAGGATTTAATCGTAATTTAACGACGGCCGAAATTATTGGCCAATTGTGGCTCGCTAATTTTTATGTTCGCCAGCAAGAAGGTTATAACGCATTACCTAATTCAGAGCGCATTATCAGTAATGTAGTGATGATGGGCATGGGTGAACCTTTAGCTAACTATGACAATGTCGTTTCTGCCATGAAATTGATGTTAGATGATAGGGCTTATGGTTTAAGCCGTCGTCGTGTGACTTTATCTACAAGTGGATTAGTTAATGCTATGGATCGCTTAAAAGAAGACTGTCCTGTGGCATTGGCAGTTTCGCTTCATGCATCCAATAATAAATTGAGAGATGAAATTGTGCCAATCAATAAAAAATTCCCCATTCGTGAACTCATGGCAGGGTGCCAACGATACTTAGAAAAAGCACCAAGAGATTTTGTGACGTTTGAGTATGTGATGTTGGACGGTATTAATGATTCGGTGGAGGATGCAAAAGCGCTTTTAAATATTGTAAAAGACGTGCCATGTAAATTTAATCTCATTCCTTTTAATCCGTTTCCGAATAGCGGATATAAGTGTTCATCCAATGAACAAATTCGTAAATTTAAAGATGTGCTCATGAACCAGGACTATATTGTGACAGTTAGAAAAACCCGTGGGGACGATATCGATGCCGCTTGTGGGCAGCTTGCAGGGCAGGTGAGTGACAAAACAAAACGAAGTTTAAAAAGAATTCAAATAGCATCTTAGAAGGAATATTTTTATGCCAACCTTTTCATTAGCTTCACTCAAGAAAATATACTTTAAAAATAAATTGAAATTTTTAGAGCTCGCTTTCTTAAGCCTTTTTTTAGCATTTTTACCAAGTTTGGAAGCGCCTAAAAATATATTTCTTGCAGGTTATTTGATCACCGCTTTATACCGTCAATCTCAATTGCCTCCATCCAAATGGACTATTTGGGATTGGGTATTCTTATCCCTCATTGCCTCTTCGTTTTTAAGTGCACTATTTCCTTTCATGGCGGGGGGGTCTGAATGGAAGGGATTCAGGGGCATGCTACTTTGGATTACTTTTGGCTGGACACTTTTTAGAACTGATTACAATGAAAAGGAAAAAAAATACTTATTCATTTTTGCGATTCTCATGACTTTGCCACCATTGCTATGGGGATTAACACAGCTTCTGATTTTATTTACAAAAGATAGTTTACAGCTTCATTCTGTGGGTCACGTGAATCACTCGGCCATATATCTTTGTATGATGGCTGGTGCGTCATTATCATTTCTAATAAGTCAGCTGCAATCAGCACAAAAGAAATATATCTTTATAACCAGTCTTCTTTTTATTTTTCTTATCTCCTCCGTAATTATCAGTCAAAGTCGTGGTGCTTTTGGCATCATATTTTTATTAGCATTCGCTCTATTTTTATTAAGTAAGTTACCCATCAAAATTAAAACGATATATGTAGTTTTGTTCTCGATTTTCTTGATAAACATCGTTTTTATAACACCTGCTCCAGTGATAGAAAAACAAATTACCAATCAAAATAACCATGATATTTTGTCGCAACGCGATAAAGTTTGGCGAGTTTCTTTTGAGGTGGCAAGATTAAACCCTTTATTAGGTATTGGCGGAGGTAATTGGAAGCAAATAAAAATAGATCAAATTAAATCTTCTGTGGAATCTAGAGGTGAGACTTTTGATATAGAAAAGTATGCTTTGCAATATGGCCATCCGCATAATATCTATCTATCTAATTTGGTCGATCGAGGTATTTTAGGCTTCATAACATTTTTAAGTTTCATGTTTATCTGGTTGATTACATTGATTAATTCTTATAAAAAATTTAATCAAGATTCAAAATCGATGCTATTCATCATGGGTTCATTTTCAGCGTGGGCCACCATTTTTGGTATAGGTTTTGTGAATACCACCTTCCATCATGAGAATGCTTTATTGGCTTTATTTTTCTTAAGCTTGCATCTCAGTTATTTAAGACAAAAAAATCAATTAAAGCTTTTTAACTAATCATTGATATGAAAAAATCTCTTACAAATCAAGTGATGGTGGGATCGGTTCCCGTGGGCGGTGGGTCTCCGATTGTCGTGCAATCCATGTCGAATACCGATACGGCAGATGTTCAAAAAACCACTGAACAAGTTTTTGAGTTATGGAAAGCTGGCTCTGAAATTGTAAGAGTCACCGTCAATAATGAAGCCTCCGCGGATGCGATTCCAAAGATCATTGAAGCATTAATTAAGCGAAATTGTTTTGTTCCTATCGTAGGCGACTTTCATTTTAATGGACACAAACTTTTACAGGCTTACCCTGAGTGCGCAAAGCTTCTCGCCAAATATCGTATCAATCCAGGCAATGTAGGTAAAGGTAGCCGTCGTGATGAGCAATTTGAAGCGATGATTGAGATCGCTAAAACGTATAACAAGCCAGTGCGTATTGGGGTCAATTGGGGAAGTTTAGATCAGGCTAAATTGGCTATGATGATGGATGAGAATGCGAAGTTAAAGAATCCACTGTCATCGGATGCACTCATGCGTGAAGCTTTAATTCAGTCCGCTTTGGAATCAGCAGAACAAGCTGTCTCTTGGGGGCTCCCAAAAAACAAAATTATCATCTCCTGTAAAGTGAGTGTCGTTCAAGATTTAATTCTTATTTATCAAGAGCTTCATAAAAGAACTTCATATCCGCTCCATCTTGGTTTAACCGAAGCTGGGATGGGTTCGAAAGGTATTGTGGCGTCAACCGCTGCTTTAGCTATTCTTTTACAACAAGGCATAGGCGATACGATTCGTGTATCTTTAACGCCCACATCCAATGAACCTAGAACAAATGAAGTCGTGGTCGCCCAAGAGATTTTACAAACCATGGGTATTCGGTCTTTCACACCACTGGTCACTGCATGTCCCGGATGCGGTCGAACGACATCGACTTATTTTCAAGAGCTGGCTTTGGAGATCCAAACTTTTCTTCGTGAATCCATGCCGCAATGGAAAGATCAATTTCCAGGTGTTGAAGATATGTCAGTTGCTGTGATGGGATGTGTGGTCAATGGCCCTGGAGAATCGAAACTCGCTAATATTGGGATTAGCTTGCCCGGAACGGGTGAAATTCCTGTAGCCCCCGTATTTGTCGATGGTGAAAAGACGATTACTCTAAAGGGCGACAAAATCGCGAATGAATTTAAAGCGATTGTCATGAATTATGTGGAATCCCACTATTCAAAGTTAAAATAACGGATATGAGCAAAAAATTACAAAGTATTAAAGGTTTCTATGATGTCTTGCCTGATAAGACGCCGCTTTGGTATTTTGTCGAAGATAAAATGCGTGAAGTGTTAAATCTTTATGCGTATGAAAAAATTAATTTACCCATAGTGGAACCCACTTCATTATTTGTCGATAGTGTGGGATCGCATACTGACATTGTCGAAAAAGAAATGTATTCCTGGATAGACCCTTTAAATGAAGATCAACTCACACTCCGCCCTGAGGGGACTGCCGGATGTGTGAGAGCGGTCATTGAACATAATATGACCTACAACGGCCCCATTCGTTTGTGGTATCAGGGTCCTATGTTTAGGCACGAGAATGTACAAAAGGGTAGGCAGAGACAATTTAATCAAGTGGGTGTGGAAGCGTTTGGATTTGATGATCCCAATGTCGATGCTGAACAAATTTTATTATTAAGCCGTCTTTGGAAAGCGCTTGATATTAAAGATGTGGAACTTCATATCAATTCAATTGGCGACCCAGAAGATCGATTAACTTATAGAACAGAACTCATTCGTTATTTTGAAAATCATCAAGACATTTTAGATGAAGATGCCAAGCGACGGCTTCATCAAAATCCATTACGGATTTTGGATAGTAAAAATCCTGCGATGCAAACCATGATTGAAGGGGCACCGAAACTATCCGATTATTTAAATGCTGATGCAAAAGCCCATTTTGAGGCTGTGTGTGGATACCTAAAAGAAGCGGGTGTAACTTTCAAACTTAATCACCGATTGGTGAGAGGATTAGACTATTACAATCGCACTGTATACGAATGGGTAACGAACAGATTAGGTAGCCAAGGCACCATTGCGGGCGGTGGCCGCTATGATTATTTGATTGAGCGCTTAGGGGGAGACAAAACACCTGCATGTGGTTTTGGTATTGGCATGGAACGCATCATTTTACTGTTAGAAGAGATGGGAGTCATTCTCCAAAACGAACCCAATATTTATGTGGTGAATTTAGGTGAGACTGCTGAAAAGTATGCGCTGAAATTATCTGAAACACTTCGAAGCCATGGATTAAAAGTGGTATTAAATTCAGGTGGTAACAGCTTTAAATCGCAAATGAAACGCGCTGATAAAAGTGGCGCCGCATTTGCTATGATTATAGGCGACGATGAAATGAAAGAAGGGGTGGCACAAATCAAATCCTTAAGGGTTGAGAATGTGCAATCGAAGATTCCATTAGATGAATTAGCTCAATTCTTTTTGAAACAAACATCATGAAAAAAATA
>Ga0214919_10001035_pt1 | contig 46922 bp, 51 predicted proteins | sample LL1503_MetaG_FD_177994 | JGI IMG/M metagenome (GOLD analysis project Ga0214919, IMG submission 177994) | Freshwater microbial communities from Lake Lanier, Atlanta, Georgia, United States - LL-1503 | ecosystem: Environmental > Aquatic > Freshwater > Lake | place: USA: Georgia | collected...
AACTTCAACTTCAACTTCAACTTCAACTTCAACTTCAACTTCAACTTCAACTTCAACTTCAACTTCAACTTGCAGTTGGTTTAGTTTTTTTAGTTTTTAAAAAAATGAGCTGTAAATTAAAAAAATTGAAATGGTATTTGAAATAGTGGTGAACTGTATATTACTTTTGATAAAATATAATACAATAATGAGCGTTTCTCCAAATTATTTCTCTACTTTACCAGAGGCATTATTGGATCATATTTTTGAGTTTGCTAATGATGGCCCTATAAAACTTGCGTTTGATGCAAAAAAAGATACGTTTGTAGAAAAAATTAATAAAAACTTTACTCTATTGAAGAAGGCTGTTCAGTTCAAGATCGATAATCCCCCATACTGGGACGTAGATGACCCCAATTTTGACTTTGAAATCGGAACTACAGAGCTAGATATTATTGAAAACTTGACCTTCAAGTATCCGTTAAAGCTTCGTCTTCGTGAAGGTTGCCGTGACCAATTCTTTACTAACGAGGGATACTTGGAACTTATGTTTAGTTTTAGTAAGAGTTTCAATGGTTATAAAACCACAAAATGTGAAATTGCGTTACCGATGTACTACCATAGAACTATAGGTAGAGCCTGCGCACATTATAAAAACCAGTGTAAAAAAAAATTATCCAAAAAAGATTTTTACCATTCAAAATATATGTATAAAGCATTTAAAACCTTTAAAAATTCAGAAGATGTAGTGTTTTGTTAGATTAGCTTAGATTTTTAAAATTAACTAGAGGGAAACCTTTTTTTTTCATTTTTCTAGACGCCTTTAGAAAAATGAAAAAAAAATAAAATGCTGTTCAGATCATTAGTAAATGGTAGTCCAACTTGAATTATAATTATTTTTATTTTTGACCAAGGCCTTGGAGAAAAATAAAAATAAATGAATTGCTCTCCACTTGACTAATAAATGATAGCCATAATTAATTTAATATATTATATATTTTTAGTACTCACAATTTCACGCTTAAAAAATAAAAATTGAAATACTTTTGTTTCTCTCTTCTACATTCATAATAACCAATAATTTACATTTTAAAAACTCTTAATCGAACTTTAATTTATTATATTAAATATGCCAGCATCAAGTAAAATGACAGTTAAAGTAGTCAAACCTTTCTGCAAAGTATGTCACGATGCAGGCAAACCTGAAAGCGAATATACAAGCCATTTTGTGCGATCAGATACAGGACCTAATTCAAAGGTGATTTGTCCTACACTTTTAGCGCAAGAATGTCGTTATTGCTACAAAATTGGTCATACTGTGAAATTCTGTCCTGTTTTGGCAGATCAACATAAAACAGAAGCCAAAACTGCAAAGAAAAACGAATTCTTAGAAGCCAAAGTCAATAAACCAATAACAAAAAAAAATAAAAAACAGAATGCTTTTGAAGTGCTTGATTTTGAGTCAGACACTGAAAAAGAAGATATAAATATATATAAAAATACTATGAAGCAGGAGGAGAAACAGCCAGAGAAGCAGAAAAGGGACGAATTTCCATCACTTAGCGCCAATTCTCGCAGCATAAGTGCAGTGCCAATTTTAACCGGATACGCCAATATAGCCGCCAAATCTAGAAGCCAATTTGAAGCCGAACAGAAGCAATTTGCAGCAGAAAAGTACGAGAAAGATCTGATCGAACGCTCGATTAAAGGTGCCAAACAAGTTGCCAAAAAGGAAGTACCAACTAAGCCTGTTAGTTGGGCAGACTATGACAGTGACAGTGACGATGATGAAATTATTCTATCTAGACCAGCACCTTGGATAAACTACCAAAAATTAGCAGAAATAGAAGACAGTACTTGGTAGCCAAAATGTAGTAGAATAGTAGCCAAATTGTAGTAGAATAGTATGTAAAATTAACTAAATAACCCTTTTTTTTCGCAGTTCAAATTGTCACTCATTTCTCGTTTTGTCACTCATTTCTCGGCCCTGCTCTACGCCTAATAGACGCAAATTGAGTAGTACCGTTTTGTTACCGATATCTCGTTTTGTCACTCATTTCTCGGCCTTATTAGCAGGGTATACCCCAGTTCCACAGTATACTGTACAGTACCACGACCATATTACATTACCTCCTTATACAGTATTATAACCACGATATAGTGGCAGAGGTCGCACAGTAACACAGTACTTCCAAACTATATTACACAGACCAAAATAAATGAGACAAAATATTTCTCTCTAATTAGTTCTGTGTAATAAAATTCTTAACTTTTATTAATATAAATATTTCTCAAGATGATTCATACGTTTTAATTTATTAACAATTGCAAAAACGGTGAATATAGAAAGGAAAATAAATAGCACTATATTAGTATAACTATAAGACATATATATAAATAAATAAAAAATGTTTTTATTATATATAAATGAAAAACACTCGTAAAAAAAATAATCAACCGAAGAACAAAACCAAAAAAAATACGAAAACAATGGTTAACAAATGTATGGAAACTTTTGCCGACAAAAATGTAAAATATTGGACAGAGGATTATACCAAAGAAATAAGCAAATTAGAAAAGAAAAAGAATAAAACAAAGGAAGACGAGAAATTATTAACAAAGTTAAAAAAACAGAAAATAAGCCAAATAAAAAGTTTAAAAAAACAATATAAGTTATTTAATTGTAACATTAACTGTAAAAATACTATTTTAGAACCAGGACCACCAAATGAAATACCTAAATCAATGCAAAAAGAATACCATAATCATAAAGAATTAATAAAAATATATAACAATCAACGTAAATCTATTTTTAAGAATAAGAACAATGTATTAATAGATAATTTTTATGAAAATACACCAGAAAAAACGAAAAATAAGCTTATAAAAGAAGGCGCTATTTCGAGTTGTGTTCCGACGAATGATAATTAATCTCTCTCAAAGTAAATAAATAACCTAGACGTGATTTACAAAACCTCAGATGTGTATTACGGCATATAGGACATTCGTGCTTCTTTGCACCCCGAAAACAATGAAAATGAACTCTATGACCATTATCACATATTAAACTATTTGGTATCCCATTAACAACTTCATCAAGTTCAATAAAATCAAGACAAATGGGACACTCAAATACTAAATTATTTGGCAGTTTTTCTTTGGTTAAAAAAATTAAACGTTTCATACAATAATAATACAATAATAATACAAAAATAATAAATATATTTATTATTTTTATAACCTTTTACATTTATAAACCAAAATCTGAATTATACAATGGTACGTAAATCATAGAATCCGGTATGGTACACATCATACTGGTATGTTGATCTTTGGAATATACCACAAAACTATATTCCCATATCAAACTTGGTCTTAAATAATGACTTAGGACATATCTCTTCTTATGAGTCTTACTTTCCAAAATAGCAGTCCATCTATTATCTGCTTGCTGATACACTCTCGGTACATTACCATATAAAAAAAATCGATAATCGTCTTTGGGAATTTTATCAATAAATACAATTCTTTTTTTATATGTACTATTTCTAAGAACAAAATGAGTATCATACAATAAAATTTCTCTTATTAGATCAAAAGGTAATTTAGAAAATAAAGATAAAGATGAAGACATTCACTAATATATTTATATACTTTTTATACAAAATATTCAACTCGTAAACGATATATTTATTAATTTATTCATCTTCTACATATCTACATTTTCTATATATCTGTCTTCTTCTCTTCCTATTTTTTCTTCTATTACTTTCCATTTGTTTATTAGATATATAAGAATACTTATATATAATAATAGTATTTTCATTATTGTAAACAAGTTTGTCAAATAATCTCCATTTTCCGTGAATATCGTATGCAATTAAAACCACTTTACTAAGTGTCTCACCCATATATGAATTCCTACTAAATGTATGTGTTCTATATTTAGGTGGATTTAATTGTTTATAAAGAAGTGCATCTGAAATAGCTCGATAATTGCTATTAAAACAATCTAATGTGGACATTTTTAACTAGTAAATAATTCTATAATTATAATATTATAATAATATATTTATTTTATTTGTTTCAATTTTATATTTTAAAATTCGTATCATAATGTAGGCAAAATATCAGTAAATACCGTCTAAAACCGCACGCAAATGCAGTAAAAACTTCGCCACCCAAAGTCTATAAATTAATCTCCGTTTCTATCCAAAATGGATTACCTACACTTTTACGCTCAGTAACTTTAAATCCTTCATAATAATAATATTTTTCATATAAACGTAAATTTTCGTGCACATCTAAAATAATTTTAGGTTTATTTTCTTTTTTTCCTACCATTTTAACAAAATGAATTAGATATTTTATTATATCTTCTGCATCATCATCATCAAATGAATTATCATATAACCTCAAATTAACAGGTTCTCGATCATTAATACCTAAATGTTCTATTTTAATATAATTTTTATGTGTTGTATAATCCAGAGATGCAATGAAATTTCTGCCAGAATAATGAAAATCATTAAACCAATAATCAAATAATGATTTAGTTCTCCATATTCGAATATTATGCATACCTTTTTGAATCTGGTGTTGAATTGCGATTCTGTCTGCATAAACACAATTACACGCATACAAATTCGGGTTTTCATCATTAACTAATACATCATTTAATGCATCTAAATTTGGTAATAAAATAGTTTTATTGTAAAGTATCATTCTATTATTTACAATAAATGTCTTTATATAAAAAACGAATAACAATTTCAATTCCATTTCATTTTTTTAAATAAAAAAATTGAAATACTTTTAAAAAATAAACACATACTAACAATCAAATACAATCTATAATGATGCAAAACATTAATCTAATGATGAACCAATATCCATTTTATATTACAAACACCAATTTAGTTACACCAATATTTACCATTAATAACAATATTATCTACAATTATGTAATTAATATTGCCAACACACTTGCTACAATAATAAATTCACTTCTAAATATATTTACTTTTATATTTAATGACATAATTAAAACAGGTACAAAACAATTAATTTATATTTATAATTCAGTATTTGGAAATAATGACGACCAAGCATTTATTATATTAGTAGCATTTGCTTTCATCGTCATTAACTTTTACGACAAATTTGTTTCATACTTCTTGTATCATAAGCCATTATTTGAAAAAATTACCAAATTAGAACAAGAAATACAATGGCTTAAAAAAAATGACAGAATGCGCGAAAATGATACAGAGAATCTACTAAAAAGATGCGGAATAACTGCAGAAAAAAACCAAAAACTTAACCTAGAACAAATGAATAGTGTCTGTGAACAATTAAAAAATATTCAAAAACAAATGAAAAAAATAGACAAGGAAGTCAAAATGTATAATTAATAAACAAAACTAAACACTAAACAAAACTAAACACTAAATAAAAACTAAATAATTAAAACTAAATAAAAAATAAAAATTTAATCTCTTTCATATCTATTTTCTTTTTTTATTATCTTCTCAATATCAAGAAAACATTTGCCATTTTGCATATTTCTTTCCACTATAGGTCTGTATTTATTCTCTAGAAGATTAGTAACAAATTCATCCTTTTGATAAATAATAAGAGGTTTGTTTCGAGGTTCCAGTTGTAAACGAATTAATTCATTATTTTTTATTTCATAATCAGGGTCGTCTTCATCTAAATCTGAAAAATAAAAATACCCTCTATCTCTTGATAATTCGATATAATCTTTTGTTTTATCTTTATAACAAATATACAAATATTTTTCAATATAATAATCACAACCCATTAATAGATATAAAAAAATATGTTTAAATTAATTTATCTTAACAAATACAAAATCTAATCTAATCCATCGAATAGAAACTAAATACAAACTAAATATAATTTTATACATTAAATAAATTCCTGTTTGCTTGATAATAGGCAACAAAATCATATTCAAAATTATTATTATTATTTTGAATAACACTTCTTAAATTGGTAGTATTATGACCAATATTATTTACAAAGAAATTTGCACTAATATGCTGGCCATAACGACCATCCTCAAGCGACTCCTCACCAAATGCAGAATCAAATGTACGCTTTTTAGAATTACTTTCACTAGGTTTGACGGAATAATTTCTAGCACGAGGAGACATAAAGTCGGGTCTAAGCGAAGTGTTAAGCGGAGTGTTAAGCGAAGTGTTAAGCGGAGTGTTAAGCGGAGGGACAGTAAGCGAAGCTTTATTCAATGCAACCAAGTCTTCAATAATTTCTTCCATTAAATTATTAGTACGAGAAGTCACATTACCTAATTCCATAACCAAATTTTCATTCAATAAAATGGATTCTAGTAATTCAGGATAAATTTTAGCAAATGACATTTTTAAATAAATTATATTATAAATACTTATGGTATTATAGTAGCATTTAAATCAATTTTATTTTTAAAATAAAAATAAATAAATAATTTAGTTAATACAAACATAATAGTTGCAATTCAATTCAATCCAAATACCTTTTATTTATTATTTATAAAAAAATTGAAATACTTATATAGACAAATCATAAACTATAAATTGATATAAAGTAGATTACAATTATAAAATGAATACAATGAATACAACAAATACAACAAATATTCCAAGTCTTTGCATTCCCCGTGTTTTCCCCAATATCGACGAAAAACGAATTCGTAAGATATTCTACGAATTACAACTAGGTACTATTGAGCGTATAGATATTATAAACAAGAAAACAGAGAAAGGAGAAAATTTTAATCGTGTATTTATCCATTTTAATTCGTGGTATAACAATTCAAATGCAAATCAAGTACGAGAACGTTTATTAAATGGTAAAGATATAAAAATTATATATGACGATCCTTGGTTTTGGAAAGTTTCAGCTTATCGTGTTAATCCTAATAAAATAGATAATAACAGAAACAATAATAATAATAATAATAAAACAATCAATAAACCAAAACCAATGATTATATTTGATGAAGATAGTAATAAAGTTCCTCTTCCTAAGAAACAAGAATTACCAAGATTACCCGTAACAGTTTTTAAACCAAGAGTACTTACAAATAAACCGATAAAAATAGAAAAATCAGTAAAAATAGAAAAAACAGAATCAATCATCTCCACCCAATCAAACCACAAAATAGATTATGGTGAAGTGACACTACCTCCTAAAAAACAAAAAAGAACTGTAAATTTGCCATTGCCCTTAAAAAATCCACCTCTTCTAAAAATTGAAGAAGAAGAAGAAGTAGAAGAAGGACAAATAGTATAAATCATTTATTAATCCAACTGTAGTATAGTATTTTGTATTTTAATTTAGTTTATTAGTTTAGTTTAATTTAAATAAAATCTTTTTTTTGCTACGCTAAAAAACGCACATTTTTATTTCTGCTTTTTCTACCTTTTCTACCTTTTCCTCTTTTCCTACTTTTTCTTCCTCCTATTTTATTATTTTGTTTTAAATCTTCCAATTCATTATATGTTTCAAGTTGATTTACTGCATTTTGTGCTATTTTATCATTTTCATTAGGAATTATATCATTTTCCCGTACAGTTTGTCGTGATAATCCTTGTAATGTTCCCATTCTAAATGAATTCATAGTTTGTTTAACTTTATCAGTAACATCGATTATTTTTTCTATTAATTCCTTTGAATCTTCTAAATTATTCATTGATTCATCAATATCTTCTAACGCATTATTGGTTTCTTGAGCCTTACTGTTAACAATATTCCAATATTTATCAAAGTTTTTTCTAATATTTTCAGGATTTAAAGTTTTAACTTTATCATTTAATATTATTATCTCATCATATGTTTTTCTCAATGAAACTGCATATTTATCGGTACAGTTAACTATATTACTCATAATTATATTATAAAATTATATTTTATTTTTTTCGTATTTTAATTGAGTAAAGGTTATATATATTTATAACTATACTTAATATCATAAAGTAAAACCAGTCCCGTAATAACGAAACAAAAATAATAACGAAACAAAATAATAACGAAACAAAATAATAACGAAACAAAAATAATAACGTATAAATAATATAAAAAAAGATAGGAATATTATAACAAATGAATAAAATAGTTATAAATAATGAAGTAAATATAGTTCAAGACCCAGTAAATGAAAACATATACACGATGAATTTTGCATCATATAGTGAAGCATTAATAAAGTCATTTGTAAAACCACGCATAATACTAGGGGCAACAGCTTCTTTAAACTATAAAATGCTCAAATTTAAAGCCTCAAGTGTGCAAACCTTATCAACCCTGTTAAAAAAATCGTATAATAAGAAGCTAAGCGTGCCATTAGCAGCCCAGATGTTGCAATCCCTTACATCGCAATTAAATTATTTGATTGTCTACGAATCCAAAACGATAATAGGTTATAGTCCAGAAAATATAATTGTCATAGATGGAACCAAATTCCTATATATATGCGCTGACCATTTATTGGATATTATCCCGAACTCTGACACGATTATGGTAACATTTCCGTACACAACTTCAGAATTTATAACATCACCAGAGTTATATAAAATAAAGGAAATACCAACAACAGTCCATTATAAATCGAGTTACTATAGTTTAGGTTGTTTATTAATATATGTATTGACAGGAGATGATGATTTATTTTTAAAAGGGGTATTATATAGTGGAGATAATAATATAAGTGAGAGTGAATTATCGAGGGAAAAATTAATAAATAATTATATAGACTCAATGCCTATAAAAGGTACAAAATTATATTGGTTATTAAAAAGAACTTTAGTTGAAGATGCAAAAAACCGAAGTATTCTTTTAATTTAATCTCATAATATGTTATATGTCATTAACAACTTTTAAAAAGAAATCAGTAATTCAATATGGTTCGAAACGCTCAGGTAAACCGCCTGGTGGATTTTGGCTTCCCCAAGGTCCATTTGGTCACGCAACAAAAGCATTAAAGCAAGCGATTCAGCAGTATGGTCCGGTAGGTTTCTCTCTCAATGGTGGTCATAGAAATATTGGTGGAGTAGGTAAAGATATGAAAATGTCTAAATCAGGTACTCCATATAGAGGTACTCAGCCAATAGGTTGGGGTGGAACGTATGGTAGATATCCATCCGCAACATTAGTAGGTGAATATAGTGGTGCTATATCAAATCAAAACAGTAAAAATGCGGTGGTACAGCCTTTACTAAATGCACGCGTTACAGATACATTAGGAAGTCAATATATGTATATTAAGCCATCTGTTTTATCTACAAAAGGTATGCTTGAAAAGAGATATAGGTGGGCATATAATGGGCAATATCCAAATTATTGGGTCCAACCAGTGTACACGGGTAATCAAACAGATACGGCAAGTCAATGGTTATATATTCAAAATAAGGCTGCTGCAAATACGTGTAACCTAAAAGTAAATGATACTGCAACATATGAAGGTCATATTGTGGGTTGTGGTCCGACATTATGTACCCCTGGAAGATCAACAGCTAAATTTAAATATAATGATATGGCTCGTAATGCTCCATACAGTAAAAACCTGAATCAACCGGTAAATTATGGTCAATATAATTTGTATTTAACGAGAGGTTGTAATAATCCAGTTGGTCCGCAAAAGCCATTTCCGTTTGCAGTTCAAACAGGTACAGGTATTAAAACAGGTGGTATAAATGTATCAAGTGTAGGTAATGCGTGTAGGTCATCTAATATTTATTTAACACCTCCGTCTTGGTATACAGGCGTAAATTATGTATAAAGTTTTTAACAAAAACAACTACAATCAACAAAATCAAATAAAATGAACTACAATCAAATAAATATAAAAACTATTATTAATATTTTTTATATATAAATGGTAACACCTGGTACATTTGGTTATTTAATAGGTAAAAAAAAACGAATAATGCACGTAACAGATGATGCGGATTTATTATGGCAGATTCTTGTAAGAGAGATATACGTGTTAATGAAATATTATAAATCAAAAGAACTACTTAAAGACGCATTTGAAAAAATAAAAGTAGTAAAATCCAACAAAAATCCTACCAATTTACAACAAGAACAGTGCAAAATGTTTACTAATTTCGCATTAACTCAAGAAAAAGAAAAAGAAAAAGAAAAAGAACAAGGATGGAATAAAATACTACATTTTTGTCAAAGTTCCTATATAAATTTATTAGAAGCAGGATATTTAATAAAGGAAGATCAAGATCAAGAGTCAGGTTTAACATTTATGCTTGATTTTAACAAAGGAGAAGTAAGATACTATTATAAAAAGAATACCAATAATAATAATATCAAAATACTCCAGTCAGCAACAATAGAAGAAATAATGGACTACGAAGAAATGCCAATAAAATCTTATACCGATATTATGAGTGAAATGAGAGAACAATTTGATACATATTATACAGCCTTTAAAAAAATCCAAAATGAAAAAGAAAAAATACTAGAATTAATAAAAGATGCCAAAGCACAAAATGCTATAAATATTACAGATAAATTGCAAACGTTATTAGAAGAACAATTGTTAGAAGAGAGAACATTAAATTTAAGTCGCAGAATGTTTTATAATAGATTAAAAGCATTAGAGCTTATTGAAGAGGGATAAAGATAAAAAATGAAAAAGATAAAAAATGAAAAAGATAAAAATGACTAAAATAAAACTATTTAAATATTAATCAAAAGTATAAAATACAATGTTTGTATTTGTAAACCCCACATCTGACGCTAATATTTTAACTCGTCTATTAACTATGTATGATAAAGTAATGTTACTAAAAATATTTGTAGATGGTGATTACGATTTAAAAGAGAAGTATATGGAAGCAGCAGAAAACCACAATAACAAAATAGTATCCAATAGTGAATTTATAGATGCCGGATTTGATTTATTTGCACCAGGAAACGAAGGAAACGAAGGAAACGAAGGTGACGAATTAAATATGTATGGTGATACCTTACGGTTTTTTGCACCAGGTAGACCGAATACAAGTCATGTAAATAAAGTAGATTTCAAAATATGTTGTTCTGCACAAATGTTTACAGATTCTGGTAAAACGTACAACACCGGTTATTATATGTATCCAAGGTCATCTTTATCAAAAACGCAACTCAGACTAGCAAACGCCACAGGAATTATTGATGCTGGTTATCGAGGACATTTAATGGGAATGTTTGATGTCATTAACACAAATCCTAATACCGATCCAAATTCCAATGATACATTTTTTGCGGATTATATGGGTAAAAAATACGATAGATATTTGCAAATTTGCGCACCAAATTTAGGTCCTATTTTAGTGGAACTAGTGAATACAAAAGAAGAACTAGGAAGCAAAACAGAAAGAGGAGATGGAGGATTCGGATCCACTGGTCGTTAAAAATACAAATATAAATACAAAATAAAAATTATCTGTCTAATACTCTTTATTTATCCTTTTTTCTTGCAGATGCTCTTCTATTATTGTCGCGTTTTGTTTCCTGTGTCATCTGTTTAAATCTATTTATTTCATCTAAAATATATTTTCCTTTTTTATAACATTTTGGTTTAAAATTTCTAAATGTTTTATTATATGTTGTCACATTATCACGCGTAGACTTTGATTTTTGTCCTTTATATTCCCTTTTACTTTTATTACTTTTACTTTTATTGGAAATCTTTATATTTTTCTTCGTTCCATTCTTGTGCATTATATATTATTAAACTACAAAAAATTAATAGTTTAATAATATATGAAACTCATAAATAAAATCAAGCAAATATGGAATAGTTTATTAAATAAAAAAAACAATGCGGAAATAGTAGATATTTTAACGATGTTGGTATTATTATGGTGCATACTTTATCTAATACCACAAATATTTATTTCACTTTTTCATACCGTTTTAGGAAACTTAATTTTATTTATTATAGTGTTATTGGTAAGTGGTTACAATTATATATATGGAATAATTATAGGTATAAGTTTTATAGTAATATATAGATTTAATCAATTATCCAAATTTCAGGAAGGTTTTCAATGGTCACAAAAATCAACGACAGATTTCCTTGCTATTCAAAATAGCATAAATCCAAACAAAGTATTTGATGTTAACACCATTCAAAATGGCCAAGCAAGTCAAGAAGAAGTAGATTATTTCAACAAAAATGGTATGTGGCCGTGGTCTCAAGATGTTATTAAGTTATATGAAGAAGCAGTAACTAAAAATCCTTACATAAGAACATCTCCAAAAGATGCTGTGGCTCAAACAAGAAAAATTTATAATCAAGCCGCAATTTTACAAATACTTTCTTATCAAACAAAAGAAGGTCAATTTCTCTTGAACGGGGTATTAGTACGCGATGTTGAAGGAAATTCCCTAGAGGAATTACCTAGTGGTTATGGAGATTTCGCTTATAATTCAGGATTAATAGGAGATTTACGCGATGATGTAATAAAATGTAATTCTAAAGAGTATCCATCGTTACAAAGAATAACATATACTGGTAAAGGTGGTATATTTAATCAACAAACAAAAAAGATAACACCTTTAAACTACAAGGATGCAGAAAAAGTAATACCAGGCTTTACTTTTATAAACGGGCCTTGTAATCCGTGTGGTCCATTGAATCAAATACCTGATTATTCGTGTCCATTCAAATTAAATGTAAAAAATAAACCTCCTTTTATTAGTAATATATGGCAGTACTTATGGAATGTAAACGACACCCCTCTTGTTTCACAACCATCCTTTTTAAATCAATATATAAATCCACGTGAATTTCCTTTATTAAGTGAATTGCAAACAGAATTAAATAAACAGACAAATGATTATGAATAAAAAAATTTAAATTAAATTACATAAAAACAAATATAATCAAAAACAAATATAAACAAAACTAATCTAATATCTTTGAGTTTCTTCCAAATCATCCATACTTAGACATTCTTTATCATATTGCATCGATAATGTATTCATCCCACTTATTTCTCTCATTAACTGAGTCGCCATTGGAGTAAGATAAGGACTGTCGTCAAAATCATTCATATGATGCACTAATATATCCTGATTATCATTATTAGCATCCGCATCTTCAGCAGGCGGTCGAATAAAGACATCATCATCACCAAAACAGTTTGTTTTAAATCGTTGTAGTTTAGGAAGTCTAAGAGTACCAAACTCAGGTTCCATATAATCTGGAGTTTGACTAACCGTATAACAACGTTGCGTCCCTTGTGATGTTTGCCTTGCACAGCTATACATAGCACCATATCTACTTCCCAAAGTACGATGAGATATATACAAATCATCACATAAATTTTTAAGGAAAATATCTTCTATTAAATCGTTATTATTCATATAATTTTTAATCTCATTAAACAAAATTATAATATTTTTTTTAATTTGACTCTTCATTTCATAAGATTTATTGGTATAATCATTAATATCATATAATAGCTGCAACGTTCTTTGTCTATAAATGTATTTAATATGATTAGTATTTTCAATAATTAATTTATTTACAATTATCTTATTTTCTTCTTTATCAAATTTACAATTAATAATAACTTCGCAATCGTTTGGCGAATAAGATAGCAAATGATATGTTTTATTAGATTCTCCATTGATATTTCCAATATATAATTTTTTAACCCAAATATTATTTTTATAATCATAAATAGAGCCATTTTCCACTACTATTTCTACATCTGTCAAGAGAGTGTAAAGAATGTCATGAAGAATCTCGCCATAAACTAAGCCAGATTTTTCGATTGCATCAATAAAATAATAACTGCTATTTTTCTCATTACTAATAAAGTTAAGTAAACTAGCATCGTGGTCTAAGCCAAAACCAATAAAATAATTATAAATATTCGAGTCAAATGTAAGTATGTTTTTAAGTGTTACATTATTTTTACTACCACTCGTGGCTTGACCATCTGTCATAAATATATTATTAATAATACATTCAGGATACTTATTTTTAATCATGACAATATATTCAGACGATTTCAATAATGCCTTTTCAATATCAGTACTTCCACGTGGTTCAATATTATTAATTATTTCTAGTATGACATCGATATTATCATAATCTTTAATCCGTTTACGTTCCATAATAGTATCAAATCTTTCATCAAATATAAATATAGTGAAATACAAATTATTGGATGTAATTTTGTGAAAATATAAAAACATATTTTTTAAAGTATGAATAATATGTTGCATTTTTGTTTTACCGTCAGAACATTTATCACACATAGACCGTGAATGGTCAACTACAAATACCAATTCAATATCATTATTAGTAATACTAGCAGGCACAGAGTGCAATTTAAGTATTCCAAAATGAAAATCTATAAGTGATGTTTCAGTGCTAATTATACTAGTATCGGTTAATTTTTCATTTTCAAAAGTTGTATAAAATTCCGAAAATAATCTATTATTACTAATCATATCCGAATTATTGTTGTTGTTATTTAAATGAGTCATACTGATATAAACTATTTTATTAATTGTTATTTAATATTTAATATATTTTTCAAATCAATTTTTTATTATAATATATAATAAAATAATAAAAACTTAAAGGAAAAAGAATGAAACATATTAAAATGAATAACGGTGAAAATAAATTGCAAGAAGTACAAGAGCAAGAACAAGTACCAATAAATGATATTAAATTAGTAGATGTAGCTATTGTAGATGAAAATACAGCATTAAATGTAATTGTATCTTTTGTAACATTAGCACATAAGAGAGGTGCATTTAGTTTGGACGAATCAGCAAAAATCTGGGAATGTATTAAAATATTTCAAAAACCCATTTAAAGATTATCATTATCCGTGTCTCCTTACCCAGAAATAATGATGAATTATAGTAGCTCCTGCTACAATAATAAAACCACAACTACATAATATAACAATTACAATCTCAATCATTAAAATAATAATATTTCTAGTATATTATTATTATTATCATCCTATCTTCAAGTAGTATTATTATATCTAGATTTCCTATTTCGCTTTATACAGGAATCGAACCTGCGACCTTCCGGTTAACAGCCGGATGCTCTAACCAACTGAGCTAACAAAGCCTTGTACGGGTTCCTTTTTAATAATCCATTCAGATTATTAGTTTAATTTTAAGTTTAATTGCTGTATGGAACCATTCCATATAAATAACATAGGTTGTCTTTAAATAGTTTTATATCGAATATAATTAAATTAAATCAAACTATAATGAATAAATGTATAAAATAAAATTGATTGAAAAATAGTGAATATACTAATAAGTATTCATAGATAGAAATGTCAACAGAACTTAGAACCATTTCCAATTCATTTATATTTAATGATGAATTTAATCCTTTTAATAAGTCCTATTATAATGTAAAAATAATAGTAAAAGAATTAGTATATAACAATGGTGCAGAATATTACGATATTTCCTATGAATATGAATATTTTGAAGACCCTAAAAATGCAACTGAAAATAAAAATGTAAATCAAATTGAAACCAAAAATAAATGCCATCCATTCTGGCCTAAATTAGGATCTGCATCTGGATATATTATTAAAAAAAATATGATGACAGCAACAATGGTGATATATTTATTGATGAATTATGAAGAACTAGCAAAATATTCTGGAAATGTCTCCGCTCAAGGATATAAACGTAGTATCATTGCAGCCTTAGCTTTATTCTGGGATTAAAATAGTATTATTATAATTGTATTTATTTGTATTTGTATTTGTTCTAATATTATTATTATATCTTTAAATTTAATAATAATATTTTTTTCTTAAAAGGTCTTACTGGGATTCGAACCCAGATTAAAGGATTCAAAGTCCTTGGTGCTAACCATTACACTATAAGACCATTATTTTATTTTTATTTTTTTGTGCTATTTCCGGTTTTTAAAGTTAAACTATGAAATTTCATTCCTTTCATATTGTTTATATTACCATAATAAAGATTTTTTGAGTTTATTGCTGTATGGAAATATTATGTTAATTAAATTAACGGTGATACCATCACAATATATATATAAATGATATCTTTAAGTATTTAATAATACAAATATATTATTGTTACATATCTGCATCTGCACATAACCAGCCAGTAATAATATATTTTGCATTCGATATAGGTATATTACCACAATGAGGGTATGACCAGGTTGCAGGGAAAAATATTAATTTGCCAGCTTCTGGTTTTACTTTGTAAGTACCCCAAAATTCCGTTTCTCCACCTTCATCGACATCATTTAAATACCATAAATAGGTAATCATACGATATCTTTTTTGTTGTAATTCATATATTCCATCTTGGTGATAAACATATTTACCTGTCAAAGGTTCAGATTTTTGTATTTGAAATGTTTCTGCTTTTAAAGGATTCGCATAAATTATCTTAAATTTATTACAAGTGTCTATACGATTTTTATTATAAACTTCGTTATTATTGAACGATTCTATATAATTTTTTAGATTACTATATAATTCAGTATATAAAAGTTTATGTATATTTACCCATTCTTTTATTTCTTCATTATTTAATATTAAATTAATAGCTAAATCCCATGTATCTTTAATTTTTAAATCTTCACCAATACCTGTTACACCTCGATGAACATATTTTTTGTCTCTTTCATATAATTCTATAATATCTTCACATATTTCTTTTGATAAAGAATTTGGATTGGTATAAATAAAATCCATTATAAACTAATAATATTGAATATGTTTAAATTATTTTAAATAATTTGTTATCATATTATATAAATATAATGGCTAATTGTGGTTATTGTTACCAAAGTATCGATTTAAGTAGTGGATATAATATTACTAATACAAATTACACATATCCTATTTTAGCACAAGGATCAAGTTCGAATGCAATCCCAGCAGTTAATCAGTTTCAAGGATTCCCAAACGTACAATTAGTATCATCAACAACTCCTCCTGCTATAAATGGGGCTCAACTAGGAGGAGGTTCTATAGGTTATCAAATTGGTGGTACAGATTTATTCAATAATGCAAGTAATTGCTGTGCTGCATATTCTATTATCTGTAATAGCTCACAAACACTTCAAATACCTAGTTGGGCAGGTAATATAGGCTTTCTTCTTTCTGGAGGTGGTGGTGGAGGTGGTAGCGGAGGAACTACATTTGGGGATCAACAGTATGCTTGTGGTGGAAGTGGTGGTGGTAGTGGAGCTATATTTGGAGGTTTAGTACCAGTTAGTTGGACAGGGCCAAATGGAGCGGCGGTAACTGTTCAAAATAGTTTTAATGTAGTAGTAGGTACAGGAGGTTCAGGTGGAACTGCACCTCAAGGTGGTATACTTCAGGGAAATCCAGGTAATTCTGGAAATCGTAGTTATATTAGTTTCATTGATAATGCGAGTCCTTATCCTAGTTATTCTATGGTTGCAAATGGAGGAGGTGGAGGAGGAGGTGGGATGCAAGGAACCGGTTCAACCGCACCTGTAAGTAGTCCTGGTAATGGTGGAACTTGTAGTAATACTTTTGGACCGAATCTTCAGTGGTATATAGGCGGAAATGCGTCTAATGCTAATGGAGGTGGTAAGAATCCACAAGGTACTAACGGTGCGGACTCCCCTTTAAACGCCATTAATAGTAATTTTCCTAATATTAATGCTACTAACTACACGTTTCCTGTACCTCTTCCTTCATACGGAGGTGGAGGAGTCTGGACTGAAAGTGCTGCAGGAGGAGGGGGAAATGGTTATGGATCCGGAGGAGGAGGCGGAGCAGGAACAAATGGTAAAGCAAACGGAGGTAATGGTGGTGCAGGTGCTCCTGGTTATGCACAAATATGGTTTTATATATAAAATATTTAAAATATTTAAAAATTTATTTCCAATAATATTTATAAAAATGTCTAATCCAGAATCAATGAAAAGTTGGAATATTACTAATACTAAGAAACATTATTTATTAGATAAAAATAGCAATAATATATTTATGACGAAATTATTAGATAAACAAGAGAAAGAAAAAGAGAAAGATACAGAAGAAACATTTATAGAATTTTGGCAACCTGATACGAGTATATCTTCTTTTCAAATATCTTATATTAAAAAAGAGGGAATTTTATATGAAAACCCAAAATCAACTTTTGTCCTATTCTTATCCGATGAGGCACCATCTATCATCAGTTTGGATTTAGATTTCGATCAATATAAATATAAAACATTTACCTCTGAAAATAAAGGTGTCATTATTCCGCAAAAAAAAGGCAAAATTGCCTCTATCAATCCAAATCATTTTTATGGATTTCACAATTTTAATACAAATCAAAATACAAATTTAACCCAAGATTCCAATATATTAATGATAAATATATGGACAACAAAACCGCCTCATCTAGAATATTATACTGATAAATTTATGGATGAAAACACTACAAAATTAGATATTATAGAAGAATTAGATACTCCACAAGAAACTATTTATATTGAAAATAGTATTTTTAATGAAACTTTTTATGAGCAACTATTATATAAAAAAAATAATCAAATAATAACTCACTTATACGAGCAAATAAAAGAAAATTATCCATTCATAAATACAGATACCTCAAATATAATAATTTATAGCCAAAAAAAACCTTTTAAAAATCCAAAATATTTTCAAGAAAAGAGAGAAAAATATGGAAATATTATCAACGATATATATGAAATAGATTTAAATAATATTGTACCAAAGAATCTACTACAAAAAATTAATATTCCATTCTTTTTCTCTCTTCCTATCACAAATTGGTATAATCTGGAAATAAATAAAAATCAAAAACTATGGCAACCACTCGAAAACAATACAAGTATTTTTCCCCTAGAAGCGCTTCCTTATCTTGTAACCTTAATATATACTCATACAGAACAAATCATAAATAAAATAAAAGAAACATATCAATTAGGTGGTTTAAATATAAGTATAAACAAATATTTTATTGAAAAAATGCAATTAGAAAAAGAAAATAAAATAGATAAGATAAATAACTTCTTTTTATCCTTTTACATTGTATTACAAGGTAGTATGAATATATTCTTTGCAAAAGATCAAAACCATACGTATATTGTAAATACAGGAGATTTAATTGTATTTGGAGGTGAAAATTATTCCATAAAATCAAACGGTACGGAAGACATAATAGTCTTAGGGTGTAACATAGAATACACGATTTAAATATATATAAAATTAGTAATTGAATTATTAATTTTATAAAATTATTTGTTTGCTCAAATGCGGGCTCGAACCGCAGACCTTCGGCTCATAAGACCGATGCTCTAACCAACTGAGCTATATGAGCTATATATTTATTACTGCGACCTACCCAGGACTCGAACCTGGAACCTCTGGTTCCGTAGACCAGTGCGCTATCCATTACGCCAGCAAGCCTCTCCTCCACTTTTTGCTAGTTTCCTTATTTAATTTTTAATAAATCGTTAATTGCTGTACGAAACTATTTTGGACTAGGTGAGCATCGATCTCACTACCTCACCGTTGCTAACGGTGCGCTCTACCATTTGAGCTACAAGCCCTTGTACAGACATCAAATTCAAATTATTATTTTGTTTTTGAATTGCTGTACGATGTCTATTGCGACAACCGCAGGATTCGAACCTACGCGGGAATTTCCCAGAAGATTTCTAATCTTCCGCCTTAACCACTCGGCCAGGTTGCCATTAGAAGTAGAACCACAATTAATCCCGAAATAATAAATACAAATAATTAATTAAAAATTTAAAAAAAATAAATAATAATATCTTACCTTAGATCCCTTCCCTTGGGATAAAATAATTAATCAATATATCTTTAAATTGTTTTATAAAATAATATATAAATACAAATGGTTTAACATCTAAAAGCAAACGCTAATATACCAACTGCAATAATACCTAATACTATTCCCATATGATAATTTATTTGCATCTCTCTATACATTTGTAACCAAGCTTTTACTTGTTCTGGAGATTTCATATGATTTAGCATCCAATCTGATTTAGGTGAAAGAATATAATAAAAATAATTCGTCAAAAAGCACGTAGCCATTACAGTACAAACTAATGAAAATGTATTCAGATTATTCTTTTTCATTAGTTTGTAAAAGATGATAAAGAGAGAAATTATCAGACCGAGACCATATCCATAAAGACTTATATACATTCTCTCTTTTGATATTTTCTCATACTTTTTCTGTAAATCAGGAGGTAATTGTGCTTTATATTTAGTCACTATTTTACTCTTATCCGTTCTATTATAAAAATATATCATTCCTATAAAAAATATTGCCGATATTATACACGAAAACGAGCAAGCCATAATATATAAAATGTATATATTTATATATAAGTAATGAAACCTTATCATATTTTTATTACAATAATAATAATAACGAAAGTTATATTCGTAGTATTAGCATTAATCAATCATTATTTAAAATTTACAAACCAAAAAGATTCATCTTTAGGTACTCAAATAGAATTCTGGAAATCTAGAGTAGAGTTTGTCTTTATTTTTTTAATGTCGTTATTATTAATTTATTTATTTAATCCCAGAATGGACAGAAAAGCAATGATTAATAAAGAAACCGAAGTTATACTATTTATGTTTGGTATTGTTTTAGTTATAACTGCAGATTGGAGTGATTTTTTCAAAGAAACCGCAACAATAAAAACAATTCAAAGTTTATTAGGTACACAATAAATTAATAAAATTGTTGTTCCTTTTACATACGTTTTCGTTGAGCTAAATAACCCGCAGCGGACCTGCCTACATTACCAACATCCGTGTGTGGTTTATAAATAAATGTGCCTTTACTAGTGGTATAACACAAATTTCCGGAACATCCATTATACATTTTATTATAAGGAAGAATAGTAGTATCAAACATTGTCTTAAAATTGGTAGCCTTGTGTAATGATCCTGACGGATATGAAGTAACATTTGAAAAAGCAGATTGCATCATAATATTAGTTTATATATTCTAATATTATAATAAAAATGAAAAATGGATCAATGTCTATCTACCACAACCCCCACAACCAGGTTTCACATTATGTATTCTACTAATAATAGGTGATGTAAGTGATGTAGGAGCTCTCATAGCTACTGCTAAATTAGCATCATTAATCGCACGCATCTGTCTAATTTGTGACGGAATAGAATTATTGTTATTTGAAATAACCATATTTATTTTTCTGGAAAACATATTATAAATAATGCAAATATTAAAATTATTTTTAGTAAAATATTACTAAATACAAATAAAATACCTTTTATACAAGTTATGAATTAGTTAGAAGGTTACAAAAAGCAGTACTGTTAATTATTTTACTAATATTAGTGACAGAATAACCATTAATAGCTAACTCTGAACTAGTAGAATCACTACAATTACACGGGTAATAAATTAATAGTTCATTAACATCGCTTACTTCTTGTGTAGTGCCATCTAAAAATTGAATAGTATATACTCCTTCCGGTGATATTTCAATGACTACAGCTTTTTTGTAAAATTGTGTTCCGGTTTCAATCGCATATACATAATCACCTACTTTAAATTCATAATTAAAATCAGGATTAGGTTGCCAATAAGGATTATTATAGATTTGTATATTTTGTTTTAAAATTCCTGCCGCATTTTCGATTGGACAATCACACCCGCTAACAATACTAGTTTTAGTGGTTTTTGCCCCATAAATTGGGAACGCAGGATTAAATGGAATAGTTGGAGTACCAAACCCAGCTGGAATAACTCCTCTACGTAATGGTCCCTTACCTTTAAGTCTATTTAAATATCTGTCATAGGAGTTATGTTTTATGTCGCAACCAATTCCGCCTGGTGTTTGAGATCCAGGTTTACTAGACGTTACCGATGTATGACGTCCATTCATAGATGAATAGAAACCAGTAGGAATGGATGCTCTTTGTACACTAGGTTCTGGGCGATCACTCATTTGATTCCAACATACACCGTAAGTAAGAGCTGTTGGTTTTTTGTAAGCATTTAATGGTCCTAAATTAGAAGTATAGAGTGAGGAATAGACACGGACAGTATTTTGTATAAGTTTTAATCGTTGATATTGACTTGCGGGAGTATTAGTAGTTAAATTGGTATCACAATTCCTACATCGATAAATAAAAGGTGGCAAATCCATAAGTTTACTAGGGTCATTATATTTTATTCCTGATGTTGAAAATGAAGCCATTAATATATATATAAAACGGTATTATAATTTTATAGTATTTATAATAAAATTGAATAAATAATATTCAATTTATTATTATAAAAAGTTAATCCAAAGTTAAAAGTGAATGCATAAAAATAATTATATTCCAAATAAAATAAAACAGCCGGGACAATGTTGTATACATTGTGGTAAAAGCTATAAATTGAAAACAAACTTAAATAAACATACGAATCTTTGTGAGTTATTAAGTAAAAGTAAGCGAAATAAGTCTTGTTTAGTGATAGAAGATGAAGAGGAAATACCATCACAACAGAATATGTATAAAATGTTATTAGAAATGGCACAAAAATATAGTGCGTTAGAAGAAAAAATGAATGAAGTGAATAAATGGGTGAATAAAAAGAAAAAGAAAATAAATGTATTAGAATGGCTTAACACAAATATAACACCTTTATTGTTATTTGAAAATTTATCGGAAAAAATCATAGTTACGGATGATGATATAAATTTCTTATTAAATAATACATTTTATGATACGATAAATGAATTATTTACAAAGACAATATATGTAAAAAATGAAAATGGAAATGATACAAACGAAACAATATATCCGATATTTGCTCTAATTCAAAAATCGAATACAATATATATTTATGATAAGTCGATAGATAATAACAATAATAATAATGTTTGGCAAGAATGTACAAGAGAGAAACTAGTAAAATTTTTAAATATAATACACATTAAAATATCAAAGCATTTTTATAATTGGAAAAAAAGTAAAATGAATGAAATAAATAATGATGAAAATTTTGATACGATTTGTGATAAGACATTAATTAAACTAATGAATATTGATTTTAAACAAGATACAATTTTAAGTAAAATAAAAAGTCAAATGTATAATAAATTGAAAACCGATATGAAAATGTTAATAGAATATGAGTTTGAATTTTAGAGTAACATAAAATAAATTGTATAATTATTATAACTTTTCACCTATACACTCATTTTTTCATTAAATGCTAAACAAGTATTAATATATTTTCTCTAATTTCATCACTTGTCAAATCTGTAAACTGGTTAATAGTCATTGTGAAATTTCTCTCTTTATCCACGTTATGAATATGAATCGTTTGTAAATTTTTTTTAAATATTTGAAAACGTTTCTCTAATTCTATAAATGTTTCATAATTTTTATTATATTTTTGTTCGAAGAGAGAAAATTGCTTCCATTCCTCCACTTCATCGAGAAAGTATTTATTTGAAGGAAAATTATTTTCTCCTTTTACAAAATGACAAAAAAAAAAGAAATAGAATATGTTGAACATTCTTAAATATGCAAGATATTCTTTTGTCCTAACATTTTTTTGTTTCCCTTCACCGTATAATTCATAATTTATTTATTTAAATATTTATGTTTAAATTCGTCAGGTGTCAATATAGCTACATTCAATTTTCTAGCTTCCTCTGCTTTTCCAGTATCTTCGTGTTTATCTTTTGTTAAGACTACAAATGTATTTTTTGAAACGGATGCACCAACTTTAGCACCCAAATTTTTAAGAATTTCTCCAAGTTCTGCATCTCTAAATCCAGTCATAACAATAGTTTTACCATATAAAGGATGTGATTCATCATATGTTTTTTTCTGTGGAACTCCAACTCCTTGTACTAATTTACTTTCTAAACCAGCTTCTTTCATAAACGCTAGAAATGCCGGAATTCTCTCTACAAATAGTTGAGCGGACTTTTCCCCCATTCCTTTAATCGCGGCAGCCTTCGCAATCTTCTCACCAGTAGGTATTTTAGCAAGGAGTATATCGGGATAACCCGTCTCAGGGTCTAAAATTAATTCCATTTTCTTTTCACTAATTCCACGTCCAAGTAAATTCGATGCCGACATCAAAGTAACAAGGGAAACCGCCTTCAATTTTTCGTGAATACCATCATAAATTTTATTTGCAGTTTTATCTTTAAATCCAGGTACCTTTAAAAAGTCCGCAACTGACATTTTAATAATAGCTGGTACCGAATCATAACCTGACTGCATAATTCGTGCAACATTTCCTGAGCTCAGTCCATCTACACCTATACCTCGAAAGAATGCAGTAACTAGTTTTTCTTTGACGGTTTCATTTGTTTCAATATCTTCCAACATAATATCGACGTGAGTTTCATTCCATTTATAAGGCACATCTGGCATTTTAGCTTGTTCAGCTGGTACATTAACTTTTCGGATATGAGGTATAACATCACCACTGCGTATCAATTCGATTACTGACCCCACACCAACTTTATTATTCTCGATAAAAGCACCATTAAAACCTGTAGCATATTCGATTTCAACTCCACCTAAATGTAGAGGTTCTATTTGCACACGTGGCTTCAAATAACCATCCTTACTAGGTGTCCATATGACATCGACTACTTTCGCTTCTGCAATTTGGTCAGATAATACCATTTTAAAGGCAAAAGCGTGTTCAGGATTGCAAGTTTTTCTTTCATAAATTGCATTATTTGTAACAATAATACCATCAATTTCGTATATATATTTGGTACGCCATTCTACTAAAGTGTGTGATAACATTTCATTAGAGAGTGTTTTTTCGATTTTATATAGAACTCTCTCTACATCAATAGTGCCAAGATATTCCATTTGTTCTACCGGTTTTAAATCAGGCTTAATCACTTCATATGCAACAAAATGTAAATCTTTAAGGGCTGCATTTATGGACTTTTGATTAACAATTCCAGCAACCATATTTCTGGGGTTGGAAAACACCTTTTTATATTTGGCTTCAAAAACGGCTTTTGGAATGATAAATTCACCACGAATCACAATACCTTTTGTTTTTGGTAGTCGTAAATGAGGAATCAAATGGCTGATATCTTGTCCAACCTTTCCGTCACCTCGTGTATATAATTTCGGCATTGGACCTTCGGTAGAATATAGACCACTTACTCCATCTAATTTGCACGATAAAACATAAGGTCCTTTATATTTAAGCATCCAAGAAACCAATGCATTAGTATCTGGTTTAATTTTATCCATGGACGCCATTTGATAAGGCAATTTGACTTTATTTTTTTCGATAGGAGCGCCAATTTCATTAATAATGGAATTACTCGGATATTTATTTTCAATATATTCTTTAACAATATCAAACTCATTATCAGTCATTAATGATTTATCATTATAATATGCTTTGTTAGCTTCTCTCACAAGTGAAACTAATTGATTTTCATTTAAACCTTCTAATACTTTAATACCATTTTTTTTAAAATCATTCATAATTTTCTTAGAATTATTACTACTATCTACATTTTCTTCTTTTTTTATCTCTTTTTGTTCTTTTTGTTCTAATGAATCATCTTCAATAATGAAAAGAGGTTTTTTTTTTGCGTTTTTTATAACTATAGCGCGTCCATCCACACGTTCTTTTGGACTCTTATATTCCATATTTAAATAATCAAATATATCATTCTCATCCTTAAAAACGTGATCCACTTTTTCACCCTTTGTCTTTTTATCGCTACTCAAAGTATATAATCCGTGTTCATTCATTGTCAAACCCTTTGTTAATGCTTCGTGACGCATCATAGTGTTAAAAATCTTACTCCCAGTAAAATATAGTACCGAAAAAGGATACTCCTCGGGACTGGTATAAAGAAAGTCAACACGTCTAGCATCAGGAGAAGTAGGTAATTTGGTAATAACTAAACACTTAGTTGTGCCTCTAGAGAGAACTTCAATAATTATTTTTTGTTGAATCAATAAATCAATAAAATTTATAAATACTTTGGAAGTATCCGATGTAATAATGACATCAATATCTCCAGACGATTCCGCACCACGTCGATAACTACCTACAATTTCAAACCGGGAATTCGGTGTTGCGACCTTCTTGAAATCGGATTCAAAGATGGCTTTATATTGTTCGATTTCGGCGCGAGGAATACGTTTTAAAATATCCTCGTAATACTTTAGTCCGACTTTTTGGTTATCATTAAGAAGCGATTGATTGTCACGTAGTTGGGCAATGGTGGTAATACCTTTATCCACTAGTTCTTTCGCTTTTTTAGGTCCAATACCATATACGTCAGCTAAAATATTGACTGGATTATTTTTCTCTCTTTCCAGAATTTTTAAAGTCCCTGTCTCACAATATTCATTCAATTTTTCCATAATAGTAGACCCAATACTAGGTTTACCTTCCAAATCCTTAGGACTAGTCATATCTTTAGGGTAAGACATCATAGTTTCCTGAGCTTTTTGGTAAGCACGCGCACGGAATGGTTCTCCGTGTTTTAACATAATAACGGATAATTGTTCCATTAGTTCAATAAATGGTTCATTTAATCTACCACTAGATGACATTATTTTACAATTTTGAGTTATATTTAAATCTATTTTATTATCAACATTCAAATTTGATTCAATTTTATCCTTTAATTGAAATGGTGTCAAAGATGGCGAACACGATTCAATAATGAAACGTTTTCCCCTTTTCTTTTTTGTTTTATTATTATTGTCGTCGCGCTTTTTAATACGTTTAGAATGACTTCTCTCTGAATTCTTAGAAGAAGAGGTTTCGATGATCAATTTCTTTTTTTTGGTTAAATTCTTTTCAGTCATATATATCTATTTTAAAAAATAATTGAATACAATTTAAATATATAAATTAATAATATATATTTAAAATGACAGAATCAACAACACAAAATCCAATATATGATATTTATCCACCTCCTATTCCATCAGACGATATATTAGAACCTTTAATTCCAGGTAAATTTAATTATGTCAAAGATATACATGATAGAAAATTATATATAAATGCTTACCAAGCCATAACTCTTACAGAAATGTGGGATTTTATGAAAGGAGAACCAGAGGAGGACGGATATATGTTTTGTTCCCATCCTAATTTGCAAAAAATTGGTGCAAAAATGAACGAATTATTTGGTGGATATGTTAACAATCCGCATTCTGGATGTTCCTTCGCTTGTACTATGAGAAATATGCAGTATATAGCAAGATTTGGAGAGCTTAAATTTAAAAATTCAAATTTACATTAATATTTTGATTTTGAGTAAGACATATTTTACACCTTTTAACATTTTAAATGCCGATTTATATATATATATATATATTATTATATAATGGTTGAATATATATATTACACCGGCGTTGGAGCAAAAAAAAGTGGAAAACATACTGTAAACGAATTTTTAAAAATAATGAATAAAAATTATAATATAGAATGTTCTGAATTCTTACCTGATTTAGATTATAAACCATGTTATGAATATAAAGAAATGAACCGTAAAGCTATAGAATATAATATGAAACATAACAAACCAGTATTTGATTATAATAGGAGCAAAAAAACAGAAAAAAAATATAAAAAACTACTAAATAAATGTAATAAATATAAAAAAACAGCAAAAAAAAGAAATTGTAATCTAGATGAATACATTAAATTTAGTGGCGCTGAAACAAAAATTTAGACATTTGAAATGTTAAAAGGTGTAAATACGAGTTAAATATAAATAGTAAAAAAAAATCTTACACCTTTTTACATTTCAAATGCCGATGTAAATTGTTTTATTTTATTTATTTTTGTATCATTATCAGTATTGTTTTGTATTATTTTTTAGTTTTTAAGTTTTTCAAATATAATACACCTTTTCTCATTTAAAACGCCCATTTTCACAAGTTATGAAATGAGAACAACTCATAAATAGTTCTTTTGATTTTTAATTTTTGTCGGTCTAAATGAATTTAATTTAAATAATATATTTAATGTATTAATCTAAGACTAATAATAAGAAGAATAACAGAAATATTTTTTAAATCTTGGATCACAATACCAGGCATTACTTCTTCGAAGTATCTTAACTTTACCATTTTTTTTAATTTTTAACATAATATATCTTGTAAACAATTTTATTTTATTTTTAATACAATAAGGATGATTATGAGGATCATCAAACATACACAAGTGCATTGATTTTTTTCTGCTAATAAAATTAATTTTATAAGGTATATATTGTAATTGAGTTGGATGTTTACTTAATTCCAAGACACTTAATTTACAAAGTAAATGTTTTTTAAGAACATCAAATTTTTTATCTCTTAAATTAATTTTACGAATAGACGACATTTTAGTAAGAGTATTTTAATAATATTATTATTTATGATATATTAATTCATTTCAATTTTTTATTAAAATATTGAATTCATAATTATAAGGGCATATAAAATACACATTGTTCTAATTTAATTTATTATATAAATAAAAATTGAATTTATAATACATTTTTTAAATACTTTCAAATTAAAATTGATAACATTATAAAATAATAATGAATTTATTTATTCTTTCATTAATTCAACGCGAAATTGCTCAATTTATGATGGATAAACACGTAAGTAAAATATTATTAGAAGCTGTACAAATGCTTTGTTCAGCAAAAAGAATATTAGACCCAGATGACGAAGTAAATGAAAGAATATATAAACTAGCACACAAAAACCATCCTGTTACTATTTGGTGTCGTAAATCAAAAGCCAACTTTTTATGGACATTAGAATTAATTGAAGAACTACACAACGAATGGAGATTTCGCTATGGTCATCCATCTACAAAATATCATAAATCTTATTTAATGTCAATAATATTGAAAGAAAATATGCCTAGTGATGATAAATTTGAAGAGAGTGGATTAACACCATTTGCTTTAGCTATGCCTATAGTTTATAAAACAGAAAATCCTATTGACTCATATAGAAACTATTATATGTCCGCAGAAAAACAAAAAATTGCTAGTTGGAAGAAAGGAAGAGAGAAACCAGACTGGTATGTATTAAATAAAAATAAAAACATAATTCTATTTTACTAAAATTTATAATCAATCCAACTCAATTATAATTCATTTTTTATTTTCTTGTGGTTCATCAAAATAAAAAATAAATAAAAAATAAATAAAAAAAGGTATTGACTTCAAAACAAGCCTCACTTTTAATTTAATTAAGTTTATTTAAAATTTAATATGATAATGGTACAACAAATTGCTCTTTAATAATTTGTATTTCTCCTCTTAAACACATATTTTCATCTACTAAAATATTAAGCTTATGCTGCATTTCAGCTATATAATCAAGATAGTCGCGATTTTCTTTTTCTAATGTCTGAACATAGCGCCCATCAATAGATATAAGATGCTTGTCGTCTTCTGCCATACAAGCTTCTATATCATCCATACAATCCTCGTCAAAATCCAGCGCAATTTGGCGACAGAGATCATCAAAACCTCTGTCATAATACTCTTCTTTTTTAGTTTTTTTTGGCGCATTTGGCACCTTTATGCTGACGTTGTCTAGTACAATTCTTGGCTTACGAGCACCAGGTACTACCTTGTTGGACTTGTTTTCTAGTACAATCCAGTACCAAGGGTCCTCATACATTAGACGAGCTTCTTTCGTAGTATCTAGTACGCGACTTTGAAAATTACGAGCAACTACATTTGTAAACCAATATTCAAAGTGAATATATGCCGCATTGTATACAAGACCATTATCGCTGATTTTCTGCACAAAATCAATATATTTTACCTTACCTATATTTAAATCTTCGAATGTTTTTGCTACATACTCCTTGGTATAATTACCAAAGATATGAGGAATATAAAGACTTAAATTATTATTAAATGACATTGTTACGAGTAAGTTTTTAAAATGAATTATATTTGAATTATATTTGCATTATTATATTACTAGTAAAAGCAATTCAATTTTTTTATTTAAATATTTAATTTATGTATTTACTAAAAATTTATAAATAATCGCCATTTGAATTGTAAAAAAGTTGTAAATATACAATTATACATTATTTATAAATTTTTAGTCTATTTAAATACTTTCGAAAAATAAAAAAAAATTGAAATAAAACTACGTCATTAATATAAAGTAACTTAATCTACTATAAATTTTAAAACTTACTAATTTCATTACTTATTTATTAAATTCTTAATTTAAAATGTCTTCTGATAAACAAATAATGGATTGCCCTATTTGTATGGAGGATATTGAATGTACTAAAAATTGTATTACTACTGAGTGTGGACATTGTTTTCACGCAAGTTGTTTAATGAAAAGTGTTGCGCATAATGGCTTCGGTTGTCCTTATTGCCGCTCTGCTATGGCTGAGGATATTAAAGCTGAAGATGATGAAGATGAATGGGAAAGTGTTGAATCTTTTGAGGATGATGAATATGCTCTTCGTGGTTTAAGATTCTTTATGAATAATATTGAAGGTGTCGAACACGACCAATATGATATGGAAGATGAAGATATTGACGACGAAGAAGATCGCGAATCATCCGTTGAAGTTGAGGAGGAAGAACCGAAACCATCCGCAGCATATCTCACCGAAAAGTTGTTGGAACAAGGTATTACAATGGAACAAATGGTGAAAGCAATGTTACTTCGTCACGATGAGTATGAAGCTGAGGAGGAAGCATATGATAGAGTAGATGGTCATATTTTTGGCAAAATTCGCTCTATTATTCATAATTATACTCGTAATAGACAAGTAATAAGTGTACCACCATTAGATATAAATGTTGTAACTGAATTTCCACCACCTGTACAACAACCATCACTCGTCGAAATGGTCGATGATTCTGCTCAACCCAAAGTACATCGTCCTCCTCGTCCATATCGTTCAACAATAGTTTATATCGACGAGACTATAGCAAATTAAAATAAAAATAAAAAGAAAATATAATTCAACTTGAAAACAATTATAAAAACTACAACTGTAATTATTTATATTATAAATTTAGTATTAGCTTTTAGAAAAATTAAATTAATTAAAATCAAAGTGAGACTTATTTACAAGTCAATATCTTTTTTATTTTACTTTATTTTTTAATTTTCTTGTTTTTTTACAAGAGGGATTTTTTGTTTTTCCTGCCTCACTATAAGTGATATATTCATCTAAATTGCAATGAAAGTTTTTTCTTCTTCGTATTTTAGCTTCCTCTCTTTGTTTTTTCGTTTTTCCATAACATTTATATAACAAATCTGTGTATTTCTTTTGTTCTTTCTTGTTTCTAACAGTAGAAAACATTGGTTTATTATTTTTCTTTTCATTTTCTAAATCTTTTTTATCCATTTCTCTATATTCAACACATGGTTTATAATTATCTTTATAATCAAAAAAATCAGCACATTCATTCTTATGGTATTTATTCATTATATTTAAAAATTCTGTTACAGTATATTTACCTTTTTTATTTGAACCTTTTCCATTATAATATATATATTCAACCATTATAGTATATATTATTATTTTACTTACTTAAATTTATTATAATTCTAAATATTTACCATTAAAAATGGTATTTGAAATGACAAAAAGATGTAATAATATCTTTTTTATTGGTTATTTTTTATTTTTATTTAATTTAAAAAAAAATTGAAATACTTTTTTCATTTTAAATAATAGATAACTCAGTAAGTTATCTTAGTAAAAACTAACCTTAATTAATTAAAATGAACTCTAATCAACAAATCAGTTTTTATATTCCTCGTATGTCTGGTAAATATGACAAAAAACAGGTAAAAGCTATATTTAAACATTTAAATATAGGTAAAGTTAAACGTGTTGATTTTACACCAATCAATAAAAAACCAGGATTTATAGAAATTTATGATACGCAAAATAAATCTGCTTTTGTTCATATGGAACTATTATATCCTAATGATTTAACGGAAAGAATATTCCAAATAGTATTTCTACAAACCTCAGGATATAAAATTTACCCAGAAAATAATAATATCTACTGGTTACTATTGAAAAATACTTATCCAATTCAAGATACTTTGATGAATAAACATCAAATTGTAGAAAATTGTCGATATTTAGAATCAGTAGTACAACAGCAAGCAGACACGATAAAAAATCTAGAAGAAAAAGTGCTTGGTATACAAAGTGTTGTTTATCAATTAGTAGGTGGATTATTTTGTCCAAATACTCAAGTTGGATCATATCAAGTTAATTCAAATGTATTATTTCGCACTGAACCTTTATTACAAATAAAAAATATACCATTAAATACTAGTAAATGGGAAACATCACCAACGACTAGACAAGGCGATTCCAATGAAAATAGAATTAATTCTTTAGAATTTCAAATGAAATCTGCAACCAAACTATTATCTGTATTATCTGATTTAATGGGAGAAAAGTTAGAGGCTGAAGAAGATAACTACTCAGTTGATTTGCAAAGTATTAGTGATACAGAAGCAGAATATTTATTGGAACAAGACCATTACCAAAATCAATATTATAACCAAGACAATGAAACTACTTATTCAAGTAGAACTCATTCATCTATGCCATCTTTAATTGAAAACTATGATGAAGCAGATTCAAATAGTGACTCTTCATTAGAGAGAAGAAGAATAAGCAGCGAATTATGCGGAAATGAATAAATATTTATTAGTATTTTAACTTAGTATTTTAGTATTAGTAATTAGTAATTAGTAGTTTACTTTAATTCTTGTAATTTAATTAAAATTTCTTTTTTTATTTTGTAGATATTTATCAATGCATCGACAACAATCCTATAAAACAGTCACCTTATTTAGCCAACCATATCTAGATACATACAACCAATGTTATAAAAATATTGTTACTATCAATTTATTACCTCAAGGCCCATTAGTAAATTTCGTTCGCAGAATTCAATTTCCACCATTAAGCACATTTAAAATACCAAATGGAAATGGGATTAATGGTAATAAATCAAAACAGTGTGGATTAGCATTACTTTCTCTAGAGAATTGCAATACAAATTGCAATACAAATCTAATGGTAACAGACGAAGTTCCTACACTTTTCTCATTTTTATTATCCAATGGATATAGTATCGATACTAGTATTACCAAAATGTTAAATGAAAGTGATTTACAATTTGATACGAATACAGGTAACAAAATAATAGCTATGATCACATATAACGGTTAAGAAGTATAGTTAATAAATGAATTATTAATTAAATTTTAAAATTGATTAAATAATTATTCATATAATCAATGTATATGAATAATACAAATAACGATAATAACGATAATAACGATAAAACACTTAATATGTTATCAAGCGAATTTGATAAATTAATGATACCAATTCCAGATTTAATTCGAAAATATCCAGAAGATCAACAAAAAGAAATTCTAGAATATCTAGAACAACTAGACGAACATCATAAAAAAACGTATAAAATTGCATTTGATCATTTAGGGAGTTCCTTTAATATATATAAAAGTAATGGATTTAAAGAATGGAAACAAACAAAAATTAAATAAAACAAAATAAAAATAAAAAATCTATAATGCAAATCTTACACGCTTCGATTTACCTTTACGACCTAATAATTTTTTTTTTGTTTTTTTAGGATTAGAACCACCCGTAGGCACTTTAGATTTTCCAGGTATAGATGATATATTATTTATAGGTTTTGTAAATTTTTGAATTGATTTTTCAGTTCGATCCATTATATCATCTGCTTCTCTCTTTTTATTTTCTAATTCTTTAATACCCTTATTTATTCCTTTTTCTGTTTCGGTATATAAATTAGCTGCTGTTTCTATAGATTCGTTGCCGGCTTCTATTACTGTTCCTATTGCCTTTGAACCATCATTTACTATTTTACCTAATTCAACTACAGCACCTAAATAAGGTACTGCAGCAAATGCATCTGTACCAACTTTTATGGCTCCTGAAATTGCCCCTGAAGTCGCCTTTGTTCCTGCTTCATTTAACTCATCAATTGCCTTATCTAATGGTTTTTCCAAAGCTTTTACTGCAATTTCAGTATAGTCACCTATATTATCCAATGCCTCTGCTGTTTGTTCTTTCATTTCAGGTGAATTTAATGCATCATTAAAATCCTCCAAAACATTTTCTGCAATTTCGCTTGTATTTTCTAGTGTTTCACTTACAGATTTATTTAATTGAGGACTACCTAATACTTCATTTACATTACCTATTGTGTCTGCAGCTGTTTGATTAGCTACATCTTTAATATCTGAACCAATACCTTGAACCACTGAAGTTGTAGAACCCAACAAATCAGATGCAATATTACCTAATTTACCTGTTATACCTGTTATACCTAATTTACTTGTTATACCGGTTATACCTGCTGTTATACTATTATTATCTCGATTTTTATCATCTACATTGGAATTATTATCTGCATTTTCATCTGCTTCTTTTTTCGCATTTTTAATAGTTTCTAACCCAAATAATCGTAAGGTTTTATTTGCTACAAATTCACCTGTATCAGCTGCAAAATCACCTACTTTATCTGATACAATATCTAGAACACCATTGTCACTATCACTCTCACTATTGTCACTATTATCATTATTTTCCTTTTTGTTTTTAGATTTATTGGTAGTTCCTCCCAAATATTTTCTATTCGATTTGCGCGTTTTTTTAGTTACTCGATAGCTTTTTAATTTTTTTGTTTTATTCATAATACTTATATTATTAGAAGAATTTTAAATTATAATTTTAAATTTAAAATTCTTATATTTTTAGACATTTTATTTAATCTACCATTATCGTTAAATGATATTAGTTATTTCCACAAATCAATTGACGTTTAAATTCTGCAAAACTCATTCCGTATTTTTTATCTACCATCTTTCTCTCCACTTTCTTTAAAAAATTAAAATTTGATAATTTACCCTCATATGTATAACGATTCGCATTTTCCTTCATCAATATTTTTTCTGTTGAATCTTTTTCAGTTACAGGTTTATTCGGAATACTATTCTTTGGTGGAGCACATGTATTCACCCTTCCTGTACCAGCCTCTTTATTGTAACTCTTAAATTTAGCAAAAACACTTTTTTTTTGCTCTACCTGTTTTACTTGTTGATTTGTATTATTCAACAATTTTAAAGCCTCTTTTTCTTTTTCTTGCTCCTCTTTTTCTTTCTCCTCCTTCTCTATTCGCTCTTCACAAATCCTTAACTCTTCTTCCATATCTACAAAAATAGGCCTACAATTAAATATTTTTACATATTTTCTAGCTACTGTTTCTAAATATCTATAAGGTATAGTATTATCACTAAAAAATTCAAAAGCATCACGAGAATGATTATAAAACATTAATACATTTCCTAGAGGCGTTTTTTCCATAACAAAACAATCCTTTAGTCTATTTAATTTATTGTCAATTATCATTTTTTTTGCCTCAAACTCCGCCTTCTCTTTAAACTCTTTTACTTGTTCTTCTTCATTAACATTGTATAAATGATTTATTTCATCTACAAGTGTATTATATTCTTCTAGTAATTCTCTCCTTCTATTATCAATAGATGTATTTATTATTTCTTCATCAATAACTGTATTTTTTAAATCTTCTTCAAATTTTTCCATTCTCTTTTTTAAAAATTCATTTATTATTTCTGCATCTTCACCAGTATTTGGATATCCTCTTCCTATTGTATTTCTTAAGATATCTATTCTATATTCTGCGGTATCTGTATTTTTTAATTCAGTTTCTATCTCTTTTAAACGAACATTTACAATATTAACTGTTTCCTTATAATTATTATTAAGTGTAGTTAAAATTTCATCTTTCTTTTTCTCTTCTAACTCTTTCTCCTCATCATCAAAAATAAATTCTTTATTTAATTTTCTAATATCAACCAAATATTTATCTTCATATTTAACTTCTTTTAAAAATGTAGTCTCTAATTCATTATTTTCCTCTGAAATTTCATCAAAATCTGTTTCAGATTCTGTGTCTCCTTCGATACTACAACCATCTCCTATCAATAAATATTCAAAAATATCTTCATACTTGTTTACACACTTATCAATATATGTTTGAACATTTAATAATAATATATTTAGTTCATTTGGATAATTATAATAGTAAAAAAATGTGATGAATGCTAATGATAAAAATATTTCCTTACTTATTAAAAGCATATTAATCTATTATTTATATTGGTTTTAAGCAGTTTATATTTCTAATTTATTTTTTCTTTCGTCCCATAATTCATTCATTTCCCGTTTTAAATCTGGTAATACAATCAATTCGTATGTTTTTTCTTCCGCTTCTGGATGTAAACGAACCAAATATAATTCATTCACTATTTTTCCATATTTTCTCTCTAATATCGTTTTATAGATATTTAATTGTAAAGCATAATGCCAGAAATTTGCATCGGGTAAATGACATACTATTGGATTTATACCAAACTTATTAAAATTATTCACTCTAGTGATATTCTTTGCACGTTTCCAATCATAAATAGATAAAGTACCATCAGGATTTTCAAATACCATATCTATAGAACCTGCAATTTTAACATCTTCATCATAAACTGTCCATTCTGTACGATATGGTTTCAAATCCGGAAAATCGCGTATAAAATTTATAAAATATTGCCATTCTAAACTTTTTGTCAACTGTTTTTCCTCATTATAATCACTAGTATAAACATCGTATAACTCTTTATTAGTATATTGACATTTAATACGTTTATCATTCATAAAACACTCGATTTTCAAATGTAAATTTGTACCAGCTTCCGCACTTTTATTGTTCGACCAGCTTGATTTAATTTGTTCAGGTGTTTGTCCCCAATATTTATGCCCTTCTTTCCATCCTTTTCCATTAATCATAGAATTTATAACTTCATCCGCATTAAAATGTGGAAAATTACTATGAACCCACGTTGTAACAGATGTATATTTGGATGCAGAATCTGATAATATAAAATATTTATGGTCTTTTTCATAAAAATTTATATTGTTGTCACGATTATGACTATTTCTTTGTGAAAGAATTTGTTGTAACTCTATTAGTTTCATAATAAGTAATTAATAATATAGTGAATTATTTATTATGTTATTTTAATCAATTTTATTTTATATTATTTATTCCTTTTTCTTTTAGTTCAGTCATCTCTGTTTTTAATGTTTTTACTTCTTTCTTTAATTCTTGTATTTCTTTTATGAGAATTGGTATCAGTCCCAAATAATTAATCGACTGCATCGTTTCACCGTCTTTTTCTCCAGTAACAAGCATAGGATACACTTCTTGTACTTCGTGTGCAATAAGACCAATATCTTGTTTATCCGATTGTTTATTATAATAAGTTACAGGATTTAAATTATCGCTAGAATATGTATCAGATAAGGCTTGTATATCCTCTTTAATACGGTAATCAGAACTAACATTGAAGATAGGTGCTGTTACAGTACCAGTAAATGTAGGAGAGGCTATTGGTGCATAATTGCCTGCTCCTAGATTTGTTATTGGTGCATAAGTGGCTAATCCATAACTGTTTGCAGCACTAGTTGTAGAATATACAGACATACCACTTTGTGTTTGATAAATACTTGCTGCGGTTGAAATTGAAAGATAAGTATTTGATGCGTCTGTAAGTGCCTGTTTTGTTGCACCATATATTGAATTACTTAATGAAGTTTGTACATTACCTAATTGTTCAGCAAAATATTCAGCTACCGCACCACAATTTACTGCATAACCGGCGGAAGAATTACCAATTGTTACAGAAGGTATTGTAACAGTAGCACTTGTTGAAAATGTAACAGTACCAGTAAATGTAGGAGAGGCCGTAGGTGCATATCCCAAATTTGCACAATAAGTAATTACATCGGAACAAGTTGGTGGACTTGTACTTTTACCATTAGCACTAGAATTACCAATCGTTACAGAAGGTACTGTAACAGTACCACTAAATGTAGGAGAGTCTAATGGCGCATATCTTAAACCAGTAACATAATCACTTACATTGTAACAAGTTGGTGGATTATTATCAAAACTAGAATTACCAATTGTTACAGAAGGTACTGTAACAGTACCATTAAAAGTAGAAATACCACTTGAAGTAGTAGGACCATTAAAAGTAGTAGTAGTACTTGCTGCAAATGCAACAGTACCTGTCGCAAATGAAACAGTACCTGTAAATGAAGGAGACTCTAATGGCGCATAATTTAAACCAGTAACATAACTAACTACATCGGAACCACGCGGCGGGCTACTACTACCAACAGTAATCGGTGCAGAAGGTACTGTAACAGTAGTACCTGATGAAAATGTAACAGAACCTGTTGAAAATGTAACAGAACCTGTTGAAAATGTAACAACACCTGTAAAATTAGGAGAGTTTATTGGAGCATAAATTGTTGATAGTGCTGTTCCATTTATTAAATAGTTGGTACTATTTACGATACCGTTTACATCTAAAGTGTATTCCGGAAATATTCCACCTATACCAACACAGTTATTCATTATGGTTAAAGGAGTTGTATCAGTGATATTCTCATCTCCGTTTGATATCTGAATCTGTAATATTGTATTAGCGTAACCTACACGAGGATCAGTAGGATCAGTATTATACCTAGATAAACTAAATTGAACCACATTATCACGAGTTTTACCATATTTACCAGGTCTGAGTAATTGTAATAGGGTAATACTTTGTGTATAATCATAATTATTATTATCATTTTGTAGTGAAAGAAGAGGTTGTATATCTTGAGAAGTTATATTGACATTTCCATATACATCTAATATATAACTACTATATGCTTTGCCTATTCCAACATTTCCATATAAGGATGTATTATCAGATACAATTAAATCTGTAAATGAACCAGTCGGACCTGTAATACCATTATAAGCAGTAATTAAACCACCTACATTTAGTGTTTCGTTAAAGAATACACTACCATCTACTTCTAATGTGCCGCCAATTCTTTGATTACTAGATACAATTAAATCTGTAAATGAACCAGTCGGACCTGTAATACCATTATAAGCAGTAATTAAACCACCTACATTTAGTGTTTCGTTAAAGAATGCACTACCATCTACTTGTAATATCCCGCCAATACTTTCATTACCAGATACAATTAATTCTGTAAATGAACCAGTCGGACCTGTAATACCATTATAAGCAGTAATTAAACCACCTACATTTAGTGTTTCATTAAAGAATACACTACCATCTACTTGTAATATCCCGCCAATACTTTCATTACCAGATACAATTAATTCTGTAAATGAACCAGTCGGACCTGTAATACCATTATAAGCAGTAATTAAACCACCTACATTTAGTGTTTCATTAAAGAATACACTACCATCTACTTGTAATATGCCGCCAATATTTTCATTACCAGATACAAGTAATTCTGTAAAGGAACCAGTAGGTCCTGTAATACCATTGGAAGCAGTAATTAAACCACCTACATTTAGTGTTTCGTTAAAGGATACAGTACCAGATACTCCTAATTTATCACCTATACTTTCATTACCAGATACTAGTAATTCTGTAAAGGAACCAGTAGGTCCTGTAATACCATCGGAAGCAGTAATTAATCCACCCACTTTTAATGTTTCGTTAAAGGATACAGTACCAGATACTCCTAATTTATCACCTATACTTTCACTACCAGATACAATTAATTCTGTAAAGGAACCAGTAGGACCGGTAATACCATCAGAAGCAGTAATTAATCCACCAACTATTAGTGTTTCGTTAAAGGATACAGTACCAGATACTCCTAATTTATCACCTATACTTTCATTACCAGATACAAGTAATTCTGTAAAGGAACCAGTAGGTCCTGTAATACCATCGGAAGCAGTAATTAATCCACCCACTTTTAATGTTTCGTTAAAGGATACAGTACCAGATACTCCTAATTTATCACCTATACTTTCACTACCAGATACAATTAATTCTGTAAAGGAACCAGTAGGACCGGTAATACCATCAGAAGCAGTAATTAATCCACCAACTATTAGTGTTTCGTTAAAGGATACAGTACCAGATACTCCTAATTTATCACCTATACTTTCATTACCAGATACAAGTAATTCTGTAAAGGAACCAGTAGGTCCTGTAATACCATTGGAAGCAGTAATTAATCCACCCACTATTAGTGTTTCGTTAAAGGATACAGTACCAGATACTCCTAATTTATCACCTATACTTTCATTACCAGATACTAGTAATTCTGTAAAGGAACCAGTAGGTCCTGTAATACCATCGGAAGCAGTAATTAAACCACCCACTATTAGTGTTTCATTAAAGGATACAGTACCAGATACTCCTAATTTATCACCTATACTTTCATTACCAGATACAAGTAATTCTGTAAAGGAACCAGTAGGACCAGTAATACCATCAGAAGCAGTAATTAACCCACCCACATTTAGTGTTTGATTAAAGGATATAGTACCAGATACTCCTAATTTTCCGCCTATACTTTCATTACCAGATACAAGTAATTCTGTAAAGGAACCAGTAGGACCTGTAATACCATCGGAAGCAGTAATTAATCCACCTACTTTTAATGTTTCGTTAAAGGATACAGTACCAGATACTCCTAATTTATCACCAATACTTTCATTGCCAGATACAAGTAATTCTGTAAAGGAACCTGTAGGACCTGTAATACCATTGGAAGCAGTAATTAATCCACCTACTTTTAATGTTTGATTAAAGGATACAGTACCAGATACTCCTAATTTATTACCTATACTTTCATTGCCAGATACAAGTAATTCTGTAAAGGAACCAGTAGGTCCTGTAATACCATCGGAAGCAGTAATTAAACCACCCACTATTAGTGTTTCATTAAAGGATACAGTACCAGATACTCCTAATTTATCACCTATACTTTCATTACCAGATACAAGTAATTCTGTAAAGGAACCAGTAGGACCAGTAATACCATCAGAAGCAGTAATTAACCCACCCACATTTAGTGTTTGATTAAAGGATACAGTACCAGATACTCCTAATTTTCCGCCTATACTTTCATTACCTAATACAAGTAATTCTGTAAAGGAACCGGTAGGACCTGTAATACCATCGGAAGCAGTAATTAATCCACCTACTTTTAATGTTTGGTTAAAGGATACAGTACCAGATACCCCTAATTTATCACCTATACTTTCATTACCAGATACTAGTAATTCTGTAAATGAACCAGTAGGACCTGTAATACCATTGGAAGCAGTAATTAATCCACCTACTTTTAATGTTTGATTAAAGGATACAGTACCAGATACTCCTAATTTATCACCTATACTTTCATTACCAGATACAAGTAATTCTGTAAATGAACCAGTAGGTCCGGTAATACCATTGGAAGCAGTAATTAAACCACCTACATTTAGTGTTTCGTTAAAGGATGCAGTACCAGATACTCCTAATTTGTTACCTATTGTTTCATTAGAAAGTACTGTTAAATAATCAAATATTCCAGTACCTGTAACAAAAGTATTTGGGAAGATAAGTTTTCCGTTAACAGTTAATGAACCATCTACAGTTTCATCTCCAGTAACTATCAATGACGTAAATGAACCAGTAGGACCTGTAATACCATTAGAAGCAGTAATTAATCCACCTACAGTTACTTTTTCACTTACTATCAATGAAGTAAATGAACCAGTAGGACCGGTAATACCATTAGAAGCAGTAATTAATCCACCTACAGTTACTTTTTCAATAATGGACGCACTACCAGAAACTAGTAATTCTTTAAATGAACCAGTAGGACCTGTAATACCACTATAAAAGTTAACAAATTTGCCATCTTGCCCAACATTAACATTATAGGAAGTATTTGTACCAATATTTAAAGTACCTGTAGATCCAGTTGGTCCGCCTAAACTGTATGCAACACTATCTAAATAGTTAATAAAGTTTAAATTGGTATCTACATTCAAAATATCTTTAGAAGAGTCATAGTCAAGTCCACGCTGAGGAACTGCACCGTATATGCCAAATATATCAAATAGAGTATAATTTGTAAAGATACTTGTTTCTGGTGGGATATCTGAATCAATATCCACTTGGCATTGATTTAATTGTACAAAAGTAGTTCTATTATTAACTACTCCGTAACGAACAAAAGTGGACGCACCATATACTGCTGTACCTTTTGACCAGTCCTTTGCTAAAACCCAATCGTCTGTGTGTACAACCCAAATCCCATTATATGGATGACCATTATAAGATGTATCAACACTAGTATAATTTTGATTTTTGAATATTTGATTTTTAACTAAAACTCTATCACCAGATTTGAGTGAATATCCATCAATAGTTTGAAGACCAGATAGATTAATATTACCATTACCTGATGGTCCAGAAATAGGTGTAGTAGCACAAGCACATTCTAGGTGTGGTGTAAAAGCAGTTGCTAGAGAATCTATATATGATTTAGGTACAACACTAGTAGAGTCTTGATAAGTAGAAAATGGTCCTAAAACATGCATAGTATAGGCAGTAATATCTTTACTAGCAGCCAAATTACCAGAAACGTCAACATTTCCATTCACAAATAAACTTCCATTTAAATCGAATTCTCCATATACTCTTAGAGTACCACTAATATCACTATCAAAGTTGATGTAAGAGTGTGGTTGTCCAACATTTTGACTAACTAATAAATTATTTGAACTATTATAATTACTTGCAACAATGTTGTGCTTAGCTGCATAATTTAATCCACCGAATTTTCTAAATGACATTTATATATATATTTAGTTTTACATTAAAATTAAAGATATACAACAAATAGTAGCAAAAAAGGATAAAATAAATAATTTTAAATTCTCTAACTAATGGTTATATATTACACCTTTTCTCATTTAAAACGCCTATTATTCTAATTGTAAATAAAATCTAGGTCCTTCTTTTTTATAACTAATACATATTGTATAATTATTATTATACATAAAATCCTCTATTTCTATTTTATAAGGTTGTCCTATATCGCAGTTATATTTATTACAAATTTCTTTTATATCTACATTTATATCTACATTTTCGTCTAGACAAAATAAATGAGTAATATAATACAACATACCTCCATCAAATGATAAAGATTTGGGAATATTATCACCAAATTTTTTAGAAAGTTCTTTTATTGCTATTTCAAGAATGTTCGTTGGTATCGTAATTGTAAAACAATTTACAAACATATATTATGATTAGATATATGATTAGATATATGTTTATATATTACACCGACCAAAAAGAAAAATGAGACAAACTTAATATAAAAAATAAAAAATTAATTACTCAAATCTCTTTTCAGTGATGTAAAAGCACCCTAAGGGCATTAGACTATTTCACAATTACATTTCTGTAATGGTTAGCCTATTTTATTGAAGTTTGCGAAACGCAATGCCTTGTGTATTCTCTTCTATACTTTTCAGGTCTTTCTCCTGTTTCCATATAAGAATTAAATACTTTTTGGATGTTTTTACATCCATTTTTATCACGATTGATACATCCCTTCCTATTATTTTCCATTTGATATGTTAGGATAGAATGTATCTTTCTTTCTTTCTGTTTTGGGTCTGTTTTGAATTTCAAATATAGATTTTCACAAGGTTCTTCTGTTTTATATGATAAACAAGATGTTCTAAATTCATCTATATTATATACTCTAAATGTATCTTGTAATTTGCGTTTTAATGTTAAATTTGGAGTAGAAATAAAGTTTCTCATTTGTTTTCCTATACTCCAGTCTCCTATTACAATAATATGGTCTTTGCTGTATTTTTTTGCTATTTTATTCACCATATTATCTTCTGTTCGTTTTTTGTTGATAAAAGTATACCATTTATACTGACGAAATTTAATATCTTGATATAATGGAACTAGTATTTCATTTGCTTCTATTTTGGCTGTAATATATTCTTGGAATTTTTCTATATTACAGGTTTTTGAATTACATTTATTTAATCCTTCTTCTATTTTTGTAATTTCTATTTTATTCTTGTAATTTTTCAATAATGATTGATATTTTAATCGTTTTGTTTCTTTTAGATATTGTTTGTTAGTATAAGAAAAATAATTACCTTCATCATCCATCATTGAAAATAATGCTCTTTTTCCAGGGTCAATAAAAATATGTTTTCCTTCTAAAACCTCTTTTGAAACTTCATCAATGTAAGGAAATTCAGGATTTTCTTGTTTTTCTTCCTTCTTGAATTTTTTTGGTTTATCTTTATTTTCTAATCGTTTTTGTTTAATTAGTTCTTTTTGTAATACTTTTTTATCATCTTTCATTTTATCTTTTTGTTCTTTGGTTAATCCTTGTAATGCTTTCTTTCCTGCTTTTTTCTTATCTTTTTTAGTTTGTTCTTCCTCTACAAAATCCTTATGTAAAAATCTTAAAGAAGTAGCGTATCCATCGGTGATAATAGTATAATCAAAAACATAATTCTTTCTGGTTTGTGTTATATTAAAAAAGGTATTCCAAATAAATTCTTTGTTTTGTTCTAATTGATTGTATAAATCTTGTTTAGTTTTATTTTTTATTTTTCCTTGATTTTTTCCTTTTGTTATTTCTTTAGAATTCGTAATCCAAATATCTAATAATTTTTGATGTTTTTTAGTATCAACAAATAATTCAACTAATGCTTTTGTATCCACTTGAATATGTCTTGGTATAGCATTGGTTTGTATAGGAAAAAACTGAAAGGATTTTCTTTCTATTTTTTCTAATTCTAAACACATAAAAATCATATGTTTCAAATACTTATAAGGAGTAATTTTAATATCATAATAATAACTGGTTTCAAATATTTCAGGAACAATCTTATACCGATTTTCTTTTAACCATTTATGATATTTTTCATCACAAGTTAAAGTATTATTGATAATATCATTTTTCACTAAATTGATTTCTTTATAAAGTTGTTTCTTGATTTCTTTATTTTCTATTTCTTCTTGATACAAATGTTTGAAATAAGAATTTACAAATCTCTTTATATAATCAAAAAAACGCATTTTAATATTATTTTCAATTGCTGTTATCATTGTTGTAGCATAATAATCTAAAATAGAGGATAAATTACTACCATCTTCTAAACCAAAATTATGTAGTTGTTGAAATTCCTTTAATAAAACCGCATTATTTCCTTTAGGTTTTTGTCCCGAAGAAGGTAATAAAATAGATTTCATACACATAGAAATAGTATCCTCTGTAATTTCAGGAATGTCTAAACCTTTATGATATTTATCAAGAACCCATAATCTCAATAAAAAATAAGTTTTTGTAGTAATTTTATTGGTTCTAATAATAGCATTTTGTAGAATATCTATATTTTCCTTAACTTCTTCTTTGTCGCTATAAAGAATAGAAGTAATAGGAAGTTTCAAACACCGATATTTATCAGGAGGTTCTTTTTTAGAATACATCCTATATAATTACTAAAGATTATTTCTTTAAGTAATTATACGCAAAAATACTTTATTCAATTCTATAAAAATAATTGTTATAATATTTTATAATTATTATATATATATTATAAAATGAAAAATACTAAAAAAATTAAAAATAAAAAAGTAAAAAATAATTTAACCAGAAAATGTAATAAATTTTGTAAAAATACATATGTTCCTTATGTTGAAAAATTATATAAAAAAAATCCAGCTGACTGGATACAAGGTAGATATCCAGATAATAAAGCAAGAAAATTTACATATGATAGTTGTAATCATATTTTTTGTAATAAAGGTTGTAAAGGATATAATATTTATGGTGATAAGGAACAAAAGAAAATATTCAAAGAACAATTTGATAAAAATATTATAAATAATTTTGATATAAGAGTTAAAAAAGATAGAATAAAAAAACTAAAATCAAAAGGTGTAATATCTGAATGTAATCATTTAGATATATTTAACCCATAGAAATCTATTATAGGTTAAATTAAAATAATTATACTATATTTTCTATAATATAGAACAAAATGTTAAATTCACCATATTTACCTTTTGATGTATTAAATATAATTTTAGAATATGACGGTAGGATAAAATATTCACACACAAATGGTATCTATATAAATATTATAAGTAAAAATGATTATAGATATAATATAGTTAAATTAAGTATAAATAAAAAAATAAATATACTACAACATATTGAAACTGAAAATTTAAATTATTATCTTGATATTTGGTTGGAAAATAAAAACATAGGATTAGTATATGATTTTGATTGGATTTATAAATTTAAAATTTACCATAATTTACTATATGATATTGCTTAGATTTATTCATTCATTATATAATTAAGTAGGAAAATTAAATTTCTTTATTTTTATCAGTTAAACTCTCTTTCTTTTTCAAATAATAATTTCGTCTATATTCCTTTAATTTTTCTGGATTTTCTTCTTTTAATTTCTTTAAATAATTTGTTCCTTGTTCTTTTATTTTATCCTTATTTTTTTCATAATATCGTTTATGATTATCTCCATTTGTATATTTTTTTAATCGTTCTTCTAATTCTATATTCTTTTTTTTTAATTCTTCATTTTCCTTTTTTATAATATCAACATCTTCCATTTCTATTGATATTATAGTATATATATTTTTAAATATTTTTATGTATATTTATTATGAAGCAACATACGGAGGATTACAAACAAAGTGCTGTTAAATATTATTTAGAGCATAACGAAGATTTGCGTGATACTTGTGAAATTTTTAAATGTAAGTTTCAATCATTAGCCAGATGGGTTAAAACATATAAAAATCAAAAAGGTAATCTTAACCGAAAAACTCGTAAAAATCACAATT
>Ga0214919_10001036_pt1 | contig 46914 bp, 89 predicted proteins | sample LL1503_MetaG_FD_177994 | JGI IMG/M metagenome (GOLD analysis project Ga0214919, IMG submission 177994) | Freshwater microbial communities from Lake Lanier, Atlanta, Georgia, United States - LL-1503 | ecosystem: Environmental > Aquatic > Freshwater > Lake | place: USA: Georgia | collected...
TTGATTTTTCATATTAATCTTATTTTTTAGTTTATTTATTAGCTACTAGACAAAAAAAAAATCACGAGGATAAAAAAGGTCCAGAGATTCACGGGTACCATGGGGGATTTTTTTTATCCAGGAGAGGGGACCTTTTCTAGGGGGTAAAAGCGGTGGAGCGAAGCAATAGTTAAGGAGATATCGGAGAGATACCCTTAGCTGGTCCCGGGTTTTTTTTCTCCAGGAGAGGAGTCACTTTACCTGGGGCAGAGAGGTCCTGAGAGATAGCTCCCCTGGTCCCGAGTTTTTTGCGCCCGGTGGGAGGCAGTGATCCAAGGCCAGAGTAGCCTATAGTTACATAATTTAACTCGAGTCTCCTCTCCAAGTCTCCTCTCCAAGTCTGTCCATTGCTAGCCTGTCTAGCTAGCCTGCCTGCTAGCCCTGCCAGGCGCTCTCCTGCAGGCGTCCCCAGGGGCGTCCCTGGCTGCCAGGCTGCTCCAGGGGCTCTACTGGGTAGGAGACACCAAGCCCTGGGCCAGACCGGCTAGCCTGGCGGTCAGCTGGCGTTGCTAGCCTGGCCAGACGGCTCTGGCCGGTGTACCTGGCTAGGCATGGGTCGTACCTGCCAGCTTTGGAATCTAATAGCTATCACTCTCTGCCGGGAAAAAGTCGCTAACCCTTCGCCAAGCCGAAGATTTGTAAGTCACTCTCTGCCGGCCAGGGGCGGTTAGTTGTCCTAGGTGTTTGACATCTAGATTCGGGTAGTGTCTCTGTCGAGAAAAAGTCCTAACTTGGGTCCAGGTTCGATCTTTTAAAGTGGGTCTCTGACGATCCATATTCGATTTAATCGTCTGATCGGCTGGCTAGCCGTTCCTCTCTGGTCTGGGCAGGCCTGACTGCTGGCTCCAAGCGGAGCTAGTGCGGCCCCGATTTTTAGTTTAATAATACTCAGAAATAAAGTTGAAATCAAGAATCTTGATCTCGCCAGTAGCACTATAACCCATGTTTCGAAGGTAGAGATCACCAAGTCTTCTTTTACCATGGGCACCATATCCAGCATTTTCAAGCCGATCGATAAATCTAGTAAGCCTTTCAGCAAGCCCTTTTGCCCATCTAACCTCATCAAGAAGCACAAGGTTTTCGGACCAAAGATAATAGTATGAGATCAAATCTGGCTGAAACATCGGATACTCTTCATCAATTCCACTCGACCGAAGATGCGTGTCTAATTTTTGACAATCACTAGTAAAAGAGTTAACATCAAGCTTTTCTTGAATAAAGTAGCCCTTTACTAAATCAACTTGATAGATTACAGCAAATATTTCTGGATGTTCCTTTGAAACCCTAATCATCTCTTTCCATTGTTCCCTACTATAATGCTTCTCGTCTGCGGTAAACTTTTTTATGACTCTATCCGGTCTTGTAATAGACGGATATACGACATGCTCAGCTCCTTGGCCAAGTCTCTCTTTGTCCTGTACCCTAACTTCGTCAACTCTCCACTCTTGCCAATCCTTAACATGCTTCATGTCTCTTCTAGTTCTTTTATTATATTTATCTAACCTAGCCAGGTCGGGTTGAATCAGGAATCGGGTCTAGTTGACAGGTCTCTGTCGAGAAAAAGTCCTAACTTGGCCCCAAGCCTAATCTTTTCAGGCGACTCTCTGCCGGCAAGTACGTCTTAGAAGTTTGACATCTAGATTCGGGTAGTGTCTCTGTCGGGCTAGGGCTTGGTGAATCGCGAATCAGGTCCAGCGGGCAGGTCTCAGTTGGCGCAAAGTTGGCAAGGGTCACAGTGGACTCGCCTCTATAAAGATAATCCGGTCCCGATTTTTGGGTGTCACCAATTTTAGTTATATTTACTACCAGGGCTTGTGCTGGAAATTATCACTAAAAAACTAGGCTAGATTGGACAAGTACTCTCTGCCGACAAGTTGGCGTGTTGAATCAGGAATCAGGCACAGCGGGCAGGTCTCTGTCGAAGAAATCGACCATTTGCCAGGAAGCCGGCTTATCCAATACTCTCTGCGAATTCCTAGAGAGCCTAGCCCGTGTATGAAAAATTCATCACGATTTGCTTTGCCCAGGCGTGGACTCTCCGAAATTATTTTTAAAATAATCCTACCCAGATTTTTTATTGTCAGGTATTTTAGTTATATTTACTCATAACTTAAAAACCAAATAACTATGCAAAAATTAAAAGAAGTATTCGACAAAGCCGGAAAAACCGGTTGGGAACTAGAAGCCTGGTTTCGTCTAGATCGTTCAGCCGTAAGCGAAGACAACAACTTTGCGGCAATGCTGATCGAAGACCTTGGCCAGAGCAAAGTAATGAAGAGCGATCCAGCATGGGACACGCCCGGCTTTACTGCTGTCTTGTTTAAGAACGGCCATGAAGTAGAACATCATACTGGACCAGACCGTGAGACTGCTGAACTATTATTTGAAAGTTGGATATAATCAACTTGTCCAGACCAGAGCCCGCACCAACGGGCTCTTTTTATGTTTGACCAATAGTAAGTATAATAACTAAAAAATAAATTAAAATGCAAAAACTAAAAAACTTTATCAGCAACTCCTACTTTTGGTTTCAGAGCCTCTTCTTCTTTGGCATGGCCGCACTTAACTTTAGCAACGATCGCCGCTTTTGGTGTTTCACAGCGGCGGCTCTAGCCTGTCAGGGCTGGGCTCAACTGTTGGAGTCGCTCCGCCGCCGAGATTAGTTACTCCGTAGTGTGCTAGATTAGAGGGCAGTCCAACTAGGCTGCCCTCCTTTTTTGATCGAGCGCCAGGTACAAGTCTCTACCGGAATCCTAGAGCTGCCACACCAGCCAGGCATGGGCGGCAAGGCAGCAACCTGCACAGGTCCACAAGAAATCTGCAAAGCTTGGGACTCCTCCCTGGTTGTCCCACCATACCTCTTTTAGTGCAGCTATAGTGCAACAAGCAACCGCTGCCATAGTGCCTCCTCCGTGAGGCAGCGTAACCCCAGCGATTGCCACTCCAGCAAGCAGGTGCCAGACCTTGTCGCGGGCTGGTCGGAGACTCCCTGCCGGGTTCTGCAGTACAAGCAGCCAGCCCAACAGAGCGCTGACCACGCCTAGCACTGGATCAAGAAGGAGAGCAGACACGGTGCAGGCAACGGCAAAGAACAGGACAACTGCAATCCAAACTAGGCTCTTGTAAAATGGTTTCATGACACAATGAATTTTTTGTTTATTTATAGCAGGCAGGTGTACTGGTCTCTAGTAAAAGGTGTCCCACTGGTCAGTGTCTCTAGTAAAAGGTGTCCCACGTGTTCGGCTCTCTACCGGGAAAAAGTCGCAAATCTTCGCCAAGCCTAATCTTTTCAGGCGACTCTCTACCGGAAAACAATTTTTGCCCCGATTTTTTGGTGTGGATTATTTAGGTTATATTTACACTATAATTAAATCACTAACTTAATCTAATAAACCAATGAAAAAACTAATGAGACTGGCCCTGTGCCTTGCGTTAATGAGTTGTATCGCCGCATGCGGCACGGTCAGAGAACTCTGCCCAGAGAGGAGTACCACTGGCCACCCATAACCGACTAACTTGGGGCAAGGATATTGCTTTGCCCCGATTTTTTTGTTTGGACTATTTTAGTTATATTTACTTAACATTAAAAACCTAAAAACAATGAGAAAAACAACCCAACAAGAGATGAGTGCAATGGAGTACTTAAACGAGTTAAGAGACTCCGGTGTGACCAACATGTTTGGAGCTGCACCTTATGTAGCAACTACATTTGGCATTCCCAAGGAGGAGGCACGCAGAATCCTTTCACTATGGATGAATAACTTTAACGAGGAGGCCAACTACCTTGAAGTAAAGGAATAAGTATTACTCCGTAGAGACAGTGCAGGGGTCTAGCTTAACGGCTAGACCCCTGCACTTGTTTTATAGGGTTACTCCGTAGAGTTAATAACGGCTAACTCTGTTCTTCTTGTTGGAGAGGATGGATGCTGCATCAAAATTTACGAGCTCGCCAATAATTCCGGCCGGTTTTCGGCTTGCTGCCTGCAACGCGTTGAGGTCGCTCTGAAAAATTTCCGGATTATTCTTACACCAATAGTGTGCCGCCTTGTAGAAATCTGAGCCAGTCACCTTTGCCTCTGTACCGCCGGTTTCCATGCACGACTCTTCGGTCTCGACGTCGGCCAACTCATAGACTATTACCTGGTCTCCAACTGAAATCTGGCCATTGGCTTCGGTCTCCCTCTTCCAGTTACGGTAGCTTACTACGATTGCTAGCTGTTCGGCAGTCGGTCTCTCCGAAAAGATCCAGCCCGGTGAGTAGTCGCTCATGCGTGCACTGTCCTCCTTGGCAAGCCTGCACTTTTGGTCTCCAACCCACTCGTTGCCCTGACCCAGAGCTTCGACGTCCGCTGATCGCTTGCCAAAGTGCATCGTGATCTCGACATTATCCGTCTTTCCGCAAGAGGAGAGAGTTGCCGCAGCCAAGCCCAAGCCCGCAATCGCGCGGCCAAGTCTGCCCTCTGTTATTTGTTCGTAATCTTTAAGGTATTTCACAGCTCTCTAGTATTTTTTTTATTTATCCCCGATTTTTGGGTGTCAGGGATTTTAGTTATATTTACATCACTAACTTAAAAACAAATAACTATGAAAGTAACGACCAAGATTAATTTAAAATCAACACCTGAAGGAGAAGGTAAGAAATTGTATTGTGTATGGTATGATGGACTCGGAGAGATGTACCTAGCCAATGACGAGGATCACCTTGTCAAACAAGTATGTGAAGATTGTGATTGGGAAGAAGGAGAGTTTGGTTACGAAGAGATTGGTGATATCGTAATAGAATAGCCTATTTTAATTAGCCCCGATTTTTTAGTGTCGGGGCTTTTTATTATATTTACATCACTAACTTAAACAATAAAAACTATGACAAAGCAAGAGCAATGGAACGAGATCGTTCAAAGGATCGATGAATTAGGAGATGAATTAATGGAACTAGCGGAAGACCTGTTGGAAGAGAATGCGGACCTCGAAAGTTCCTTAATGGGATTAAGGATGAGTTGCGACCACCTACGTGAACAAGAAGTGTAAAAAAATTAGCCTCGACTAAAAAACCGCGCCAAACCTGCACAGCACCGTGCAGGTTTTTTTTGTAATGCAAACCTTTACTCCGTAGTCCTGCGTCTCAGCAGGTAGTGGAGCCCAAAGCAGGTGACAGAGGCAGAGTAGAAGAGGGCAGAAGTCTTGAGGTAGGAACCTGTCCACTGCTCGACGACCAGCCAGAGAGCATCAAAGCCTAGCGGATTGAAGAAGGTGCCCAGCACAAGTAGTACGGTGGAGAGTCGGTCGCGTTGAGCACAGGTCACTGGGCATGGATTATTTTCCTCTTCTTTTTATTTATTGCAGCCGCTCGTAAAAAACCGTGACGCTGGAGGAAAGTATAGAATATAGATAATAAAAATAATTATACAACAATGGCACTACCTGCAATCTCACAAGAACTGCTTGATCAGGCTCTCTTCTCGTACTATAATACGACTGCACCTGAGTTTCACTCTTTTCAACTACTCCACCTGGACGAGTTCACCATGACTATCTCTTGGCAAGAGGTGGCTGGCCCTAGAGTAGAGGCAAAATTTATGTTTAACGAGCAGGGCCCAACACTTTTATGGGGCGAAGTACACTAGCCTCTCGTGACTGGCGAACCGCTGAGACACTATGGCCGGTGACCGAACGTTATGGTCATTGGAAGGTGATGGTTTCAGCGGACGGCACTCGATCCCTGGTTGACAGGAACACTGCCTCTGCCGTGATGTCCAACGGAGAACGCGAAAGGTTTTCCTACCGCGAGTATTTTGAGCGGGCCAGCGGAAGGGTTCTCTGCCTTGGTTTGGGCATGGGTTGGATCACCGCACCTTTACTCCACTGTCCTAGGGTCACATCTCTAGACGTGGTCGAGCTCGACCCAGAGTTGGTCGAGTGGGTTGGCCCAAAACTTAACCGTCTGGACCAGCGCGGCGTGTTACGTCTCCACAACGCCGATGCCTGGAAGTGGAGTGCAGAGGAGCAAAGCTGGGACAGCATCTTCTTGAATGTGTGGCACACGCGTGGACTTGCTGGTCTGCACGAGCTAGAGCAAAGGTGGTCGCCGCATTTGGCGCCAGGCGGCTGGCTTGGACACTGGCTCTGTGAGTAAAAATAAAAAGGCCCCGATTTTTTTCGGTCAAGGATTTTTTGTACTTTTACTTCACTAACCTAAAAAACAAAATCATGATACAAAAAAATCTTACAATAGTGCAGCTTACTGACGGAACAAGTCAGGTATCCGGTAACTGTGCCTTTACTGGCGAGAGCTACCTGTGCCAGGTACCAACTGCTGGCCTAGAGTTATGGCAGAGCGGAGCCCCTATCCAGGCGGCAATGCCCACGGTGCCGGCCGAGGAGAGAGAATTTCTTATTTCCGGAATCTCGCCCAACGGCTGGAAAAAAACATTTGGTGATTAGTGTTAGTGTTTTAAGTTAGAGTGAGAAGGCGGGGTGGTTCCCGCCTTTTTTTGGCTAAGTGCCCTGGGACAGGGCATGCGCCTCTGCTCCGGTTTACACTTTGTGACCCCAGTAGTTTACACTTTGTCAACTCTTGGCAGCTCTCTGCCGGAAAAATAAAAGGCCCCGATTTTTTTGTTTCGCGTATTTTAGTTATATTTACTCAACATTAAAACCTAAACACTATGCAACTAAAACCAATCACCCACATCGCGCTACGCACAGAGCTGCGCACAGGAATCGTAAACTTCGCCTTTAAAAAACTCGACGGCACGCTGCGCACAGCGGTCGGCACCACCGTGCTGAGCCTTATTCCAGAGGCTAACTGGCCGACTGGCCGTCGCGAGAGTTCGCCCAATGCAGTTGTCTTCTTCGACATCGAGAAGAGAGAGTGGCGAAGCCTAAGCACCCGAGCAGAGGTATTTATTGCCTAAAAAAAAATTAGCCCCGATTTTTTCCTGTCGGGGTTAATTGTTATATTTACATCACTAACTTAATTACTAATCTAATAAAAACCAAAAAACTATGTGGCTAAATTCAGTTTCAAATGCAATTTCAGAGGTGGAATACCAGCGCCCAGGTCTAGCTAAAAAAATAGCAGAGCTCGACCCAAGCGTGGAGTGGACTCCAGAGCAGTATCAGGATTACTCCGTAGTGGCAGCTGCCATTGTCGAACCCTTTGTATTTCCGGGTGGAGAGAGCGAGGATGCAGAGTGGTACTATGCACACTGTGAGGACAAAGGTTTCGGCCAGGTAAAGGCCAATCTTGACTCCTGCTGTGAGGACCCAGAGACCTGGCGCAAGATCTGCGACCTCATCGATGTGCAGGGATATTAAAAAAAATTAGCCCCGATTTTTTCCTGTCGGGGTTAATTGTTATATTTACATCACTAACTTAAACAATAAAAAACTATGGCACTATTAAGATTCAGCGACGGTGAGGTCTTCGATACCTCAGGTCCCCTTAGAAAGGAAGTAAGACAGGATGGATGGTACGTTATTGGAGGAGGCATGCTCCTCCCAGTCGACTCGGAAGAGGAAGCTGATCGTTACCTACTAGAGGCACGTCAATTAAGTAAGCTATAAATCTTTTACTCCGTAGACCAAAAATACCCAACCCATGACAGAATTAATAGAGAGAAAACTAACCGGTGTGCTGTTTGGCTATCGTATCGGAACCAAAACAACAACTGATGTGATGCGTATACTGGATGCGCTTAAGAGAGTCAATCCGTTGCTTGCGGATGATTATGAAAAAAAATATATTGCACTGGCTAGAGCAAAAAATCGTTAGCCCCGATTTTAAGAGTTCAATCTAATTAATTATATTTACTTAACTAATTAAAAATAAAAAATCATGAACGTAAAATTCAAAGACCCACAAGGAGACTTAAAAGCAACAGAAATCTTCATAGTAACTTTCATCGATCAAGATGATTCAGACAATTCAACATCCGCTATCTGGATGGCAAATGATGAAAACCACCTCTACGACTTAGTTAAAGATTCATGTATTGGGAATGATATAGATGATTCGATGAAAGAAGCTCTATCTGAAGACTTTGAACAAGAATGGGGTATGGAAATACTTTACACTCACATTGGAAGCAATATAGAATAGTTTCCTCCACAGGTGGAAAGTTACAGATGATATTTAGCTATGTCAGAGACGGCCAGCCGCAAAGCTGGCCTTTTTTGTGCACTCCGTAGTGGAAAGCCCCTGCCTCTCGGAGACCCTGGGCACGCGGGTGCCATGGCGCCAAGAGCCCAACCAAGAGTTGACCTGTACCGGTGGTCCAACTCTCTGTAAATCACTACAAACTTTTTAGCCCCGATTTTTGGGTGTGGAAGATTTTAGTTATTTTTACTTCACTAACTTAAAAAATATGAAAAAGAAAATCACAATAAAAGAATTTCTAGCTGCACACAAAGCAGAGTGGAGTAATGCTATGCAGGGTGTACATGAGGACGACTACATGCCCTTTATGGAGTGGATGAGTGAATACACATCTAGCGAATTACGAAGGGAGTGGGGCATCTATAGAGACCACGCAAACGACGAGTGGGCCTACGACGAGTCCAACGAAAACTGGAGAGGAGATGATGTGTGCAACAGTTGCGGCGATCGCTACCTGTGGGAAGACACAGAGACTGACCTGTGCGGCGAGTGTGATGCAATAGAATTTTAGCCCCGATTTTTGGGTGTCGAGTATTTTAGTTATTTTTACTTCAACAAATTAAAACATAACGCTATGATAGTAGAAAACATTACTAATTACACGGAATTCACTGCCGAGGTTTTTAAGAGAAGCCTAGCTATTGTTGAGAAAAGCAATTGCTCAACTTATAAACTGCTAGGATACAAGTATTTAGACGTCAGGCTAATATTAAATTTTCACGATTGCAATGAAGTGTATGACTTTACATTTAATGGAGAAGTGATGGAAGTAAAATTTTTCTATACTAAAGACATTGAACACCATGAACAACGAATGGAAGCTATGTTACAATTTAGAAATGAAATGGAACGTGATTTACCTGAGTAAACGATTTAGTTTAGGTTAAGTTCAGGACAAGGGGCGGAGAAATCTGCCCCTTTCTTGTTTTACTCCGTAGTCCAGCTGGCCAGTGGAAGGGTCTCTGCAAAGAAGTAGACCACTGGAATTCCGGATCGAGCCGGATCGATGAGTCTCTGCAAATCACTCCAAACATTTTTTAGCCCCGATTTTCAGGTGTAGATTATTTTAGTTATATTTACTCAACTTAAAAACAAAATGACAAAAGGAACATTCCCAAAAACAGTTGAAAGTGCAGAATATGATTTTGTGCTGATTAACGGACTAAAGGCTGAAAACGATAAACTCAAAGAAGCCATAAATGAAGTATTAGAAGTATTTGAAGGTAAAGGTGTGCCGAATACTGAATGGATTAAAAATCGTTTATCGGATGCATTATCGTAGCCTTGCACATAACGGTTGTAAATATGAGAAGTAAATTTTTCCTATAAAAAATAGATAAATCAAAATTTATTTCTTATATTTGTTGTTATACACAGTATTTTTTGTGCGTTGGAAAATAAATATATAAAACTATGAAACATATAAAAACAAAGAAGGAATTAGAAAAAGAAGCACTATTACTATATGGTGGTTTGAATATAACTGTTCCACCATTTAATATTGGCGATAAACTAAAGCAGATATGGAGAGTTGATGATAATGATAATCTTATAAAAGATGGGAGAGAAATGGTGGAATTTGTTGGTATGAAAGGTAACATGATGTTATTGAAAACGTTAAACTCATATGCTGCTCATTCAGAAGATACCATAAATCCAGAAGTGGTTAAACAATCAAAGAAAGCAGAATATAAACCAATAATAGGTGATATTCTTCAATTACATTATATGTATGCTGATAGATACGAAGTGGTTGGGTAAAAAATATTGTGTATAACGGTTGTAAATATGAGAAGTAAATTTTATCAATAAAAATAGTAAAATCAAAATTTATTTCTTATATTTGTTGTTATATTTAGTTTATTCATCTTAAAAAATTCAAATATGGAAAATCAATTTAAAAATGATACTGAAAGAATACAAGAGTTAAAAACTTGTCTTGAAAAATCACATAATCTTCTACATAATGCTGATAAAATGGAAGATGTATATGATATGGTTAGAACTTTAATTAGAGATACATTATCAAGATACAATGAAGATAAAAAGTTTTTAACTGCTGATGTGAAACGAGAAGGCTCATTTGAATTTTTAGATGAATAAATTGAATATAACGGTTGCAAGTATATTTAGTTGCAGACTTAACAGTACAAACTTTTAAATTAGTAATAACTTAAATAAATAGTAGAAATGATAAATAACGAACAAACTCCGCAATTGAATATACTTGCTGTTATACGCAGGTTTTCTAACTGGTTTAATAGGAATTTTATCTGTCCAACAATTTTTAGCGATGGACATATACCTGAACCATATTTAACTGAAACTGAATGCACAATTCACACAAGAAGATGTAAAAGGTGTAAAGCGACATTAGGTTTAGGTAAGTGGAAACATATTCCACCACCACCAAATTCAACATCTGAACAAATAAAAATTTTTGAACAATATAGAGAGGAACGTTTGAATGAAATACGTAGGTCTGTTTAAACTTGCGTATAACTAGCATATATAAACAAGTCTCCTTAAATTATTAGTAGTCAATAACTTGCAAGCGCCAACTGTATAAATTCACCTAGAAATTTGTATAGTGTCTCTGTTCAAAAAAGTTTAGCCCCGATTTTCAGGTGTAGATTATTTTAGTTATATTTACTCAACTTAAAAACTAAAAGCCAATGATAATCGACATCAAACATCCAGCAATCAGCTACTGCCCAAGCGATGCAACCTTTGTAGCAGAGCTATCAGACATTGAATCTAATCGTGGTGAAATAACTAGACTGTGCAGAGAAGGAGCGCCGATCTACGTTCGCAACGCCATTACCGACACACAAATCAGGATGACTCGCTTTAAAATAGACTCTTCCGATGGAGGAGAGGATATTGCTGGCTGGTGGTATCGAGGCTACAACACAAAAAACGGAAAAAGTTTTAAATTCTTATTTATAAATGACTAACAGAGAAGCCATGACACAAGAAGAAAAGATTAGAGAGCATGTCGACGAGTGTATCGACAAGTACAAGAGCCAGTGTGGACTGGGTTTCATGGTCAGTGTGCCGGACCCAGAGACGCGCGAGCACGTGGTCAACTGCGGCACATCGATACTCATGACCAAGTGGGGTATTTGTCCAGGCGGCGGCTTTGTGCAGGCAGTAGTCGACAACAACCTGTCAGAGGCGTTCGGCAGAGCTGACTCGGTCAACGAGGATGCCCTTAAGTTTTATGTAATGTTGATGTATAACTCCTCGTATATTGACTAGGAAAAAGTTTTGCCCCGATTTTTTGCTGTCAGGAAAATTAGTTACTTTTACTCTATAATCTAAAACACTAAACCTATGAATCCATTACGAATAACTCAATTGATTGAGGTCGGCGCGACCAGCAGGGTACGGGCCTACCTAAAGAGACTAGCACTAAAAGAAAGGCTGCCTGTGCTACACGACTGTATTCCCTACGTGGCCACAACGCCAACCAACTTGCGCTTCTTTCAGGAGAATTTTGCACAAGAGATAGGAGCACTTATCTCGGCAGGCTATGACTATACAAAGGCAGAGTCACTGTACAGGGCAGCCAAGACGCTAAAAAAATAAAGTGTAGTTTAATGTTCAGGACAAGGGGCGGAGAAATCTGCCCCTTTCTTGTTTTACTCCGTAGTCCAGCTGGCCAGTGGAAGGGTCTCTGCAGAAAATAAATGGGCCCCGATTTTTGGCTGTCAGAAAAATTAGTTACTTTTACTTAAACATTAACAATCAAACCTATGGGAAAAGTAAAAAATCATTTAGCACAATTTTTAGTTGCGGTCGACGCGACCGGTGAGGGCACTCTTCGCGAAATAATGGGAGAGGAATATATTGATACTCCTGGCGTCTACAGCATGGAGGGAGCAGACTATGATGGAATCTTCGAGTTTATGCAGCAGAACATGGGTCACGATCGACTAGAGACACTTATCGACTGGCATGACCGCAATCCAGAAAAGGTCGAACAAATTATCGCCCCGATTTTTGGGTGTCAGAAAAATTAGTTACTTTTACTCAACATTAAAACCTAGAAACTATGTATCACGAAAAATTTACCACATCAGAATTAGAGATCAAGGCGGATGAAATCATGAGGACTTTTGATTTTGAAAGAGTGTTGAAACACATGGAAGAGACCGACTGGAAATGGTACCATGCAGGAGAGATGAAGGTGCCTGACCTCGAGGCGATTCGCAACCAGGCGCGAGCACTCCTTACCCATGCAATCTGGACAGAGACTCCTACCACAAATACCGGCACCGGAGGATTTATGGCGTATAAATTCACATGGGGTCTATCGTTAACCTTTCAACTTGCAAGTAGCCATGCATAAGTATGTGTTATTAGTGACGGGACCTCATCCCTACCTACAGGGCGGGCCTAAAATCGAAGAGTTTGAGATAACTCAAGCCGAGATAGAAGAAAACCGGGAAGGTTCGGAGAGCGACGAAGAGGTGATTAGCTACCTGCTCGATGAAGCCTGTGCTGAGTGGGAGCAGAGATGGTGTCGAGCTCAGGCGTTTACACTTGGTCAGTACAAAATAATTTGCCCCGATTTTAAGAGTTCAATCTAATTAATTATATTTACTTAACTAATTAAAAATAAAAAATCATGAAAAGATTATTTTGTACAGTAGCTACTGACGTTACCGGAGAATTAGACAGCCCAATTATTTTCCATATCCGTGCTGAGACCATGGATAAAGCTGAAGAGTGCGCAAATGGGCTCTTACAAGAACATGCATTCTACGGTAAAGCTGTCGAAGATATATTCGATACGTTTACGTTCGAAGTAACAGAAGAAGATATTACCGAAGCCTAGTGTCCACCACGAAACCAAGAACAAGACCAGCCACACGGCTGGTCTTTTTTGTTCCTGGCCAGCCGTGCTCCAGCGTCAGCCCAGTGTAAAACGTCTCTGCAAAAAATAATCGGCCCCGATTTTTTGCTGTCAGGAAAATTAGTTACTTTTACTTAAACTTAAAAACAAATAACATGAAGATAACATTAGAAAAATCAGAATCAGAAAAGATATTCCATGGTGCTCTATGTAACGGTGGAGGTCTTGCCTACTGTGGAGTAAAGATAAATTATTCTGACAAGGAATATGCAGCTGCAAAAAAGAGTTTACAGAAAAAGACAAATGATACTGTTTGTCTAGAAGACGTGTGGCTGGAAATCCTAAGACGTGGCGGTACCTTGACCATGATCGATGAGGAATGCGGAATGAAGCCAGCCAGCATCAAGCTGAGCGACGTGCATAGGCGAGTGGCAAAAACAGAGGTACGTCACCTAATGGATGCAATCAACGAGCAGGACGATGATGCAACAACGGCTGAGGTAATTCTACAGACCGTATTCTATGGAAAAGTAATTTTTGGTTAGTGTGTTTAGGTTAAGTGGAGAGGCGGGTAATTCCCGCCTTTTTTGGCTAAGATTGCTGGGACAAGCGGACGTGTCTCTGCAAAAAATAATGGGCCCCGATTTTTTGGTGTCACCAATTTTAGTTACTTTTACTTCAACAAATTACTAATCCTAATAACTTAAAAACTAAACGGTAATGACAACAACTAAAATCAAACGACCAGTAACAACAGAGCAAGAAATGGAGATTGCATTTCCATTTTATTACGCAGTTGGCAATTTCATTTTTTACAAGGTAGACGCCGACAAAACAACCAATGTATCCGAGTTTTACTTTAGCATTATTGCGTGTCAATACTTTTCTGACTCAAAGGACTTTAGACTCATTGACAAACAAGAGTTTAATGATGCAGTTGAAATTTTTAAAAGCAATATGAACAACACCTTAAGCGAAAATATATGATACCTGGAGCCACTAAACACATGAAAACAGTACACACAATTTGGAGCCTACTTGACGGTGACGGCCCACTAGAAGGAGTTAAGACAGAGTTTGGCCAAGAGACCTTGCTCTTCGAGGTGTTGCAGGACACAGACGACGGCACCTATCCACGATTGTGCGATTGGACGCGAGACTCAAATCGACTGGACGAGGAAGGACCCAGCCACTGGCTTAATCGCCTTACTCGCAAGAAAAACAAGCTTAAGATCCCATTCTACGGCGGAGTGACAATCGTCAGAGATTCCCACTGGGCAACAGATGCTGTGCTTGAATTTGACCAACCTATCGAGGTGGTGATGGGTCGTATTGGAGAACGCCTGACTATCGAGAAGGTAAAGCGAGTAAAGGGCAGCTTTTATCACGACTGGTTCTGGACAAGGAACGGTCGCCAGAGCGAGCGAGCAAACGGCTATGAAATTTGGTTCGTCGTCGAGAGTTATCTAGAATAAGAGTAAAAAAAGCTCGGCCCCGATTTTTTGGTGTCGAGCTTTTTTGTTACTTTTACTTAACATTAAAACCTAGAAACAATGGCAAAAAAAGTAAAGCTATACCACGCAACCGATGCGGCTAACCTCGGCAGTATCCTGTCACAGGGTCTCCTCTCGAAATGGGAAGGAGTCTACCTGACTGACTCAGCAGAGAGTGCTGCTCGCTGGATCGGATTTAGATTGGCCTCCATGGGCAAGGCGAAGATGATAGTAGTTGAGGTGGAGATCAGCCCAAAAGGATTGATACCAGGAGTAGACCACAGTCCCATCATGGAGACGATGTTTGGTGTCGGTAAATCCATATTATCCACCAAAGCTATTCCCGCCAGCGCAATCAGGAACGTTTGGGAATATCAACTCGGTCAGCCGTCATGATCGAGTGGGAGCCCATCATAGAGAGACACTGTGCAGGTCTGTGTAGCCGCGGCCGTGTTTGGATTCGACTTGACCGCGAGGGCAAGGTCAGCGGACTCTATACGCTCTTTGGCTCGACAGTAAAGTATGTGCCTGAGAGCGACGAAGAGCTGGACCTAGCCGCAATGCAGATTCGAGCAGAGATTATCCTAGCCCACCATGACTGGGCAGAGGAGTTAGCTATAAATAATAAAAACTAACTCGATATGAATTGGACAGAATACTACGACGAGACCAGCGGTCTCACATGGGAAATTCCAGAGATTGCAATCGATCGACTCCATTCGCTAGAAGGAGTTGACCCTAGTCTCTCGACAGAGGTATGGACGGCGGTCTTGTCTGCACTCTACAATGCAATTCAGCTAGGCTGCGATGAGGTGCCGGTCTTTGGTGTCGCCGGTTCGGACTCCGTAGTGACCCTGCAGAGAGCTGACTTTGCGGAGAAGATCGAGCTGGCCATGGAATACTTTGAAGAGCTCGAGGAGTATGAAGCCTGTCAATGTCTGCAGGAGTTAAAGAAGAATTTATAATAAGTTATTTTAATCTTATCACTAGAGTGGGTATAGTAACCCAAAAATATAAAGAACTATGCCAAAAATCTCAGTTACTAAAGAAAAGAAGAGCAAGTTATCGACTGCTCAAAAATTACAGGCAATCGCTCAGCGCCGCCGTCGTGGAGACACGATTATCCTTGCTACCAAAACAGGTTACGAGTATAGTCACGTGTGTCGAGTACTTAACGGCCAACGCAACAACGAGAGTATCGTGAACGCGGCCTACTCCCACATGAGCAAGCGCAAAGTAAAGGCTATCTAGTTTTTTCTTAATCACACCCATCAGCAGAGCTCCAGCAATGGGGCTCTTTTGGTTTGCGGCGGCCAGCAAGACCAGCGGATCAGGTCTCTGCAAAAATATTTTAGCCCCGATTTTACGGGCTCAAAACTTCTAGTTATATTTGCATATAATATTAAAAACCAATAACATGTCGTTTAAAACAAAAAAGAACAATCAGACACTTAAGTGTAAAACCTGCAGCACTCCAATAGAGGGAGTCGGCGCCGACGCAGTCGCGGTTATCTGCTGGAAATGTGTTAATCACTCCATGAGCAAGGCTCCCGCCTGTGTTGACGGAGAGCTTGAGCCTGAACCGGAAAAATAATGGGCCCCGATTTTTGGGTGTCACCGATTTTAGTTACTTTTACATCACTAACTTAAAAACAAATAATTATGAGCTTTGAAACATCAGACAATTTACCAAGGTATTTTAAGACAATTACCAAGTCTAATCCGCTAACCGTCGAGGAGGAACGTGCACTTGCTGTCCGTATCAAAGCCGGAGACCTGCTGGCCACGCACAAGCTGGTCAAACACAATCTCAAGATCGTGGTAACCATTGCTAACCGCCATATTGGTCAAGGCGTGCCAATCGATGACCTTATTCAAGAGGGCAATATTGGTCTATATGAAGCGGCACAACGTTTCGAGCCAAAGGGCGATGCACGCTTTATTGCCTATGCCTCGCTGTGGATTCGCAAGCGCGTCAACGAAGCAGTGGTCGCACACGGTCGTATTGTTCGCCTGCCACACAATCAAGAATACGATATCTATAAGGCCAAGATGGCTGGCTTGGAGACACCTAACCTTAGTGCAGTGCAGATCGATTCACCAGTCGGTGAGGATGGAGACGCAACGCTTGGTGACCTATTACTTAATGCCCGACCAGAGGTAGAAACCTGGCTGGACGACGAGTCCGTTCGCTTTACCGTACGCAGTGCAATGAGCACGCTCAAGCCTCGCGATAGAGATATAGTAGCTGCCTACTTTGGCATAGACACAGACATTGCTATTCCAACTGATATAATTGCAGAGCGTTTCAAGATGACAAACGTACGTGTGTGTCAGATAGTAAAGAGCTCAATTGACAAGATGAAATCCCTAGTATAAACCTTTTACTCCGTAGTCTTATGAATACATTAATATTTGATGGGGAAACAACCCAACCCGTAAATGGCGAAACCGTCCGCTGGACCATGCCACTGGAGGAGGTGATTAGCCACTACCAAACGGGCAGAGTCTTTTGCCATACAGCTAAAGAATTTTTTGCCGAGCAGGTATACTGGTCGATTAGCTCCCGCACCGAGCTGGCTGAGGTAGAGACTGGTCTGGACCTGCTATATCAACGGCTAGTGCAAGAGCTGGGAGAAGAGACCGCCGACTTGATAGTAGCACGCACAAGTGCCGAAATAATCTTGGCAACATGCGAATAATAATTGCCCTGGTCTTTCTTGGATTTTGTGCCTTTCACCTGAACAGGGGCTATCAAAGGGCCAGGCAGGAGTCACCTCAACGAGTTGACCCACGACTTGCAAGCAGCGTTGCACGGTGGCGACACGACATGGAAAGGACTCCGCTTATTTGGCAGGCACGTTTTGCCAGGGTCAAGCGCATTGAGGTTGAGCCTCTACCCGACGGCCGAGCCGGCTGTTACGATCAATGGAGCCGTGCTGTATTGGTCTCACAAGAGAGACTAGCAGCCGGCGCCTACTCGACCAGAGCAACCGTTTACCACGAGCTGGGGCATGGAGTCCTGTTGCTGGGTCACAGTTCCTGTAAACTAATGGGCCCGACCAAGAGCGAGGAATATTACAGAGCCCATTGGGGCGAGCTGGTAAGCGAATACATAATTGCAGCAGATAATAATAAACATAACTTTACTCCGTAGTAAGATGGACATAACTAGAAGAGAATTTATTGAAGAGATGAAGCGGCTCAGGGCAGAGGACCCAGCCAAATTTATGAAGACGGTATTAGATATCATGAAAAAATATCCAGACCTGGCAATCAGTGACGATGCTCCGCTTGAGAAGAAGGCGGCGGCTCTTGACCGGATGGTCGAGCACTTTGTCGGGCTCGAAGAGTATGAAGCCTGTGCCTATATTACTGACCTAAAAAAGAAGATTGAAGATGGCGGCAAAGAGTAAATACCTGGTGATGAGCAGCAAAGAGACCCCAGGCAAGGGCTGGGAAGAGGGCTTACAGAGTTCAGTTGGAATCTGTCATACCCTGACCAAGGCATACGAGATTGCCTGCTTCATTAGTGGCATCACCAAGCCCAAGATCAACTATCGCAAGTGTCTTGCCCTGATGAAATCCAATGGAGCGGTGCGTCTTGAGTCAGAGAAGGAGCACGAGCCGATCGCAATGATAGTGCGTACCAGGATTTATTAAGCTCAAGAATATAGTATAGTTACTCTATGAAAAAACTTATCCTAGCATCTCTGCTTTTTGTTGGCTGCCACGAGCAGGAAGCCTTTGACCCCAGATTTCCAAAGCGTCCAGCCAGCGTGCCTCTGACCACCTGTGACGGCACACCAATTGACTGGTCCTGGAAAAAGCAGAGAGCTCTTGAAGAAGGGAGACTTCACCTTGTGTACAAGGAAGACTGTGTTATTGCAGTGGTCATCAGCAAAAAATAATGGGCCCCGATTTTTGGGTGTCAGGAAAATTGGTTACTTTTACTCTATAATCTTAATACTAAATAACAATGAACAAGAGCGAATTTATTAAAGACCTTAGCGACATGGCTGAAGGTTATTCAAGACTCGTAAGAGACTACGAGAGTCGTGGCCTGCACAACCTGGACTCAGAAGAGATCGAGCAGTATGGTGCCTACTTTGGCAAGCTTGAACTATGTGAGCACCTCATCGCCAAGTACGGCGAAAAATAATGGGGCCCGATTTTTTACTGTCAACTATTTTAGTTACTTTTACTCAACAAATTAATCGTCAAACCTTTAAATCTAAAAAAACAATGGCAACACGCAGCAGAATCGCAATCGAAAACCAAGACGGAACAGTTAGTTCTATTTACTGTCACAACGATGGCTATCCATCACACAATGGATGCATCCTTAACGATCACTATCCTGATCGCGAAAAGGTGGAAAAGCTAATTGCACTAGGCAGTATTTCCTCACTTGCACCAGAGGTAGAGCCGACTGGTCCACACTCGTTTGACCGTCCACAGTCCGGTACAGTAGTAGCCTACCACCGTGATCGAGGAGAAGATCTACGCACCCGAACTGATGTGTCAATCGACGCTTTCGTAACGAGCGACGTCGAGGAGTATGGTTATATTATGACGAAGGAGGGCAGTTGGCTCTTTATCGATGGTCACACAAGCGAAGGTCGCGCCGCTATTCCATTAGAGAACGCAGTCGCATAGTACCACGCCACAGAGAAAAACGAGCCCCAAGAGATTGGGGCTTTTTTTATGTCCAAAAGTTGGCAGGCAGCAGCGGCGTCTCTGGCCTGCTCTGCCCAGTTGGCGAGTCTCTGACAGAGACGCCGCTTGGGACTGGCCAAAATTAATTTAGCCCCGATTTTTTACTGTCAACTATTTTAGTTACTTTTACTTCAACAAATTAAAACATAACACTATGGCTTACTATGAAATTAACATTGCAAAAGAGGGACACCACCTCTTTGCCACGGCAGATCGCTCGCTCAGCAGCAGATCCAAAACTAAATTGGTCTATGACCGACTGAAGGCGGCCTTTCCAGAGGAGGAGGGTTATTCGATCACGATCTCCTACTGGAGCCACGTCGGAGAAGACATTGACCCAATACAATTAATTTAGCCCCGATTTTTTACTGTCAACTATTTTAGTTACTTTTACTCAACAAATTAAAACACAGCACAATGAAAAAAAACATGTTAATTATTCGGCTCGGCTCACCACTGCCGCTGCCAAAGGAGGTAAAACTCATGAACGAAAAGATTGTCCATCCCGAGGACATGGAGGCCGGCTTGGCTTTTGGTTGGGACCTATGTGGAATGGGTATAGTGTCGCTTGTCCGCACCCATTTGGGAGCCGCTGAAATCACCCGTCTTTATCAAGAGTTGGCTGACACCACAGGTGACTTCTTGCCAGTTGTTGTACAGGATCTCGACGATGGAGGCTGTGGACTTGGTTCAGTCAAAGGCTTTAACCAGATGGTAAGTGACTATCGTGCGCTCCTACAAGAGCCAGTGCCAGTGGAGCCTAGCACCCAAAAGGTCGAGATGAGCCTTGATGAGCTACTAGACCTGGCCAATCGCAAAGGCGGTGTAAGCAAGTTAAGTGCTGACGAGCTACAACTGCTAGAAAAATTATCAAAAAATTTATAGCAGCAATTTTAAAGTACAACAGTTTTTTAGTATCATAATCTAGTCAAACCAAATAAATCTAAACAACATGATCCAAATCAAAGGTGGTAAAAAAGAGCAACTTGTAAGAGAGTGGCTAAATTGTATGCACGAAGGCAAGGTGCCAAGCGGCAAAACACTAGACTCCTATACCCAATTTAAGGGCAGCGAGCAGGGCACAATTGATGAGGTCTCGTATGGCCTCTTCAATGGAGTACTAAAGAAGATCTTGGCAGAGGGCGGCGAACGCACCGAACCCACAGCGGCAGCAGTAGTAAAGCACTCCGTAGTCCCAACTATTATTAAGGTAGAGGACATGCAGTTTCCTGAGTTTAAACTGCACACGACTGGCAAGAAGATAGATGACCTCTTCTCCGATCACGAAGAGGGCGGCGGTATCTATGGCGGCACAGTCAATATAGTTATTGGCGAGTCAGGTGTCGGCAAGTCTACAGTGCTCTTAGATTTTCTTTCTTCAGTGCAGGACCAGAACCCAGAGTCACGTATCCTTTATGTATCCAGCGAGATGACACGTAACGATATCTTATTCTATTATAAGAAGACACCAGCTATCGGTAAGGTGCCTACCCTACTCCTAATGGATTATATGGCGGCTGGCCAGCTGAGTGCAGTGCTTGAGTCTGCATTTAATGGTGAACACGATATTATTGTGCTTGACTCCTATCAAGACGTCCTAGTCAAGCTTAAGGAGGCTCAAGGCTGGAGGTCTACCCAAGCCGAATCATGGCTAACTAACATGATGATCGATGCTGCAGAAAAAAGCGGCTGTGCAGTCTTGGCCATCCAACACATGACCAAGGGCGGTACCTATGTAGGGTCTACCTACCTTAAGCACGCCACCACTGCCATGCTCGAGATACGCTTTGATCTTTCAGGCCAGCGCTATATCGAGTTCTCAAAGAACAGACGAGGCGGCAGTGGAGTCGGCAAGAGGTTGTACTACTCACTCGACAAAGAAGGTGCTGTAGTCTATGATACGGATCGCTTCAAAGAAACTGAAGATATCCGAGGTATCGAGAGCACCGAGAGTATCAGACAGCATGACCTGACCAAAAAGTTCGAGGAGATATTCCTTAAGCCCAAACAGCAGGACTCCGTAGAGGCAACTGACCTGGTTGTGCTTGAAAGAGCTGAAGAAAAAGAATAAATATTTTTATAAAAAGTTTTACACTTAAGCAGAAAATTAGTATCCTAATCTAGTCAAACCAAATAAATCCAAAACACAATGAAAAAACAAGTAAATGACCAACAGTTCGAGCAGATGCGTGAAATGCTCGCTAATGCAGAGTGCGCCACTAAAACAGTGTCGTTGGCCTCAATCGAGTTAGACGACCACTCGATCAGTAAAGGCACCATCAATGTCGACGGCAACGCAGTGTCCGTAAGCAATGGCTTTTTCCAAAAGATGGCCGGCATGCTCAAGGTAAATCGTTCCTTAACCAACGAGATGATTAAGAATTCAGATGGCAAGATCGCCACCTCACTTATCAATGGCCTTAAAGCCTATCGCAGTGCCAAGGGTTCCAATGAGATTATGCTTATTGCCAATCCCAATACCCGTGAGGTAATCGATCTTTGTGATCCCAAGCGTTTTAGACGCTTGACTAATGAGTCAGTATTTGACGTCACCTCAAAGATCATGAACGATAATCCAAACCTCAGCATTGAGACCATCGACTTTAATCCGCACAGCGGCAAGAGCGTTATTAACCTGCTCAATGCAGAGGAGGTAGGCTTTCCTGGAGCCGGCAAGGACGAGTTCTTTAAGTTTGGTTTCTCGATAGTGCAGAGCTCAAGGGAAACCTTTGTTGAAATGTACAATCAGCGCTTAGTGTGCTCAAACGGACTGCGCGTCAGTCTAGGCCAAGGAGCAATCGGCGGCAGTCGAGATATCCAGTTCGAAGAGCGATTCCGATTAGGTGGAACGGGTGCCGAGGATATTCGTATATTCCTTAACCAGATCGAGGCCATGAACAAGGCTGGCTTTGTCCCTGCAGGTTTTAACACTGCACTTAACTCAGCAGTCAGCACTAAAGCTTCGTTACTTGAAGTTGAGAGCGCAATGATTGGAGCACAGCGTCTAGTAAGAGAAGACGACCCAACCTTAAAGAAAGCCTTTATCGACTCGCTAAACCGTAACTACTTTCAAGGCTATAGCGAAACTATGAGTCGTATCGTACGCAAAGGCCAAGACCCAATGCAGCTTAACGACAAGCAGAAGAGCTTTATCCGCACCGGCCAGAGTATCTGGGACGTAGTAAATTCCATGACCTTTTTAGGTTCAAACAATTCAGGCCTACAACTAGACAACAAACACCAACTCAAAGAGGACGCAGGTCGCCTCTTCGGTAAGGGAACAAAAGATGGATATGACTTACAGTTTGCACAATTCGCGCAGCTATAGTCACTGGTTTGACGACCGAAAGAGCCCGCTATTAGCGGGCTTTTTTTTTTGCCCCGATTGTTGCAGTTCAGGAATATTAGTTATATTTACACTATAATCTTAAAAACTAAAAGCTATGGAAAACTTAAAAAAAGAACTCGAAGAAAGGTTCAACTGCCAGCTGCACGAAGGTTACTCTTCGCGAGCAGACGATAATCCCGACGAGGAGGACGGACACTTTATTAGTTATAACATAGAGCCGGCATTCGAAGACTCAGCATTCGAAGACTATCCGACGATCCTCAACCTGTATGAAAACGGTAAGCTGCAATTCTTTCACGATGCGACACCCTATCCGGTAAAGGCCAACACTCATGAAGAGAAGAGATCTATGCAGCAAGCGCTGTGTCCCTACCCAGTGCAAGAGTCGAATGTCACCAGAGAAGACTATTGCGTCTTTATCACAACGCTGCTAGAGCAAAGCTAATAGTGCAGATACACTAATCAAAAGATCCAGTCCAGACCAGAGCCCGCTATTCGCGGGCTTTTTTTATGCTCCGACTCCAGGCTATCGCGCGTCGCGACGACACGCCCGTGCACGGCGTGACCCGAAGCCGTCTCTAATCTCCGCGTGCACGGGCGTCGCGACCCGAAGCCGTCTCTACAAAACTGCACCATGTGGGTGTCTCTGACGAGCCGGGTCTCTGGCGGGCCCCTGCCTCCCTGGACATCTAGCTGCCCTCGCTACCATGGCGCTCAGAGGCCCCTGGAGGGAGGCCTGTTTCTTAAAAGTCGGTTAGCTAATTGCCAATATAGCCCACAAAAGGAGATCCCGTCAGAGGCCTCCTTTGCGCTGCTAAACTGGAGAGACTAGTGGCCGTGCTCTGGGTCCCTGTCCAGGCGGCGTCTCCACCCGGCACCAAGCCAGATATCGACTAGAGACACGACCTTTGGGTCGAGCGCATTTACCCGCCTCTCTAGTTCCAGGAGCGTGATTCCCAGGTGGAGACAGGGTTCTTCAAGGCGACACCGTTGTTCGGCTGCCACCTCTAGTAGTATTCTATATGGAAGTTTGGTTGGGTGCATGGATCCTCTGGTTTTAGGATTATTTATCCAGGTTACATAAGGTCAGAGAGATCGCCGTTGGCCAGGTCGCGAGAGTTTGGAGGCAGAGGAGCTCCTTCCCAGTGCGGCACAATCCGGCCCGGGTCTTTAAGCTTGGGCTTGCTTGGCTTGGCCAGTCCATCGTCCTGGATCTGGTCAAGTCTCTCTACTCCTGCCCGCTTGAGCAGCTTTACGATATCCCTTTCCTGTTCGGCCAAGTACTCTGGTCTAGAGATAGTCCTGTTTAGGAAGATGATCTCTACTCCGTAGTAACGAAACAGCTCTTGAAAGACCTCCACTCCAATACGAGCCAGCCTGCATGGAGAGTCAACTACCACTACTGCCACCCGCTTTTGTATGACGTCCTGTAAGAGGAGGTGTAGACCAGGTCTCTCCTTTATGCTTAACTCCGTAGATGGAGCCCAGTCCTCGTAGCTCTGGTCGGGACTTAGCCCGCGAGCAGTACACCAGTCCTGTAGCCTAAGTCTCTGTTCGGTCATGACCCGACGGTCGGACTCCGTAGTCCCGGCCACCCTAGAGTAGCACACCACCCAGGAATCCTTTGCAAGTTTCTTGCCGACTAGCGCATAGACATCCTCGTCCCAGTAGAGTCTCTTGCCGTTTGGCAGGTACTCCCAGCGGACACGGCCCTGATCGGCCCAACTCTTTAGCGTATTGACAGTTATCCCCAGCAGGTCCAGGGCTTCCTTTGTGTACATAATGCCTTGTTTTAGGTTATTTATCCTGCCCGGGCGTATCAGCCTTCTGTTGTATTGACAAAGGTTGACAGACTGTCAGTCCTAATAAGCGTTGACAGTCAATGGCAAGCAGTTTTTGCTGGGACTCCGTAGTAAAAAGAGGTGGGCAGCGCGGCTTTACGTGGAAGAGTTAGGCTCCGCCTGGTCGATTAAGGGATTAGCAGATTAGGTGTTACCTGGTCGATTAAGGGATTAGAAGATTAAGGTATCTGCCGGTCGTGTGTTGGTCTACAAGAATAAGGCTCCGCTGGGGCAATGGCCGACTGTGGAGATTTAGGCGACATTTGGTCTAAATAACTAAAATCGTGTGGTCTCTCTACTCTTCCTAATTGATTAGGCTGAGGGGACTCCGTAGTGAAGAGGACGCTGCCCACTTTTTAATAGCGGAGAGGAGCTGACCTGGTCAATATTTTTTGCAGTCAGGACAGGGGTCGAACCTGTAATTCTTATACGGCCACCATCGAGTTCGTTTATCTACATCCTTTCGGTGTAGTCCGCAGTAACTTGCATACTCATAAGACCTATGAGTCTACCATTCCGCCACCTGACTATTTTTGATTTAGTTCTTCGTTATAGAATAGAAGGCAAACTTTGCTACCGAAAGCTATTGCTACGCCCAGTACTAAGCACCTAACAATATTAGCAACAATTCCATCATCTGGTGTATCCCATAAAAATCCTATAGTCCACGTGATAATGGTTAGAGATGATAGGAGTATTAGTATACCCGATGCAATCTTTTCAAGTTTTTTCATAACTTATTTATTTGTAGTCAGGACAGGGGTCGAACCTGTATCTTCCCTAACCCATTACTATGATGGGTCTCAGGACACTTCGCCAATTCAGCCACCTGACTATTTAATAATCTCCGCTTTGTTCCAAAACAATAGTGTCGTTTTTAATTTCTTTTTCGGTTATTGAAAGTTCTTCATCCAACAAACCCATACCATACAATGATTGTCTGATTAAACCTTTAGCATTTTCTAAATTATCAGAAACCACTATTACGCAACTACCTATGTAATGTCCTTTACCTTCGTGTATGTATATTTTCATATCTTTTATTTTTGTAGTCAGGACAGGGGTCGAACCTGTATGTCATTCGTGGTTTTCTCTTTCAATTACCTTTGCAAAGGTACCACTTGCGTTTTACTACGACTGATGAAAATCCGCTTTCCTCTCTTCATCAATATCAACCTTGCGGGTTAATGTTAGCGTCTACCAATTCAGATACATACCATTGCTCTTTGTATCATCATTCCGCCACCTGACCGGTTAGGTAATTATTATACCCAATTTTAAACCTCTATAAAAATTATTCCGGATAAATAACCTAAAAAGGAATAGCATGAATTTTATTAATTGGGGAGGAGAGAGCCCAGAGCAATTGGCAATTAGACGCCAACTCGAAGATCAGGCACTCTATGAACAGGCAGTTAGATCGGCTAGAGCCAGAGCAGGCCAGACTCCTGGAGCAGTCGGCGGAGGCTCAGTGACTGGGGCAGTCGGCGGAGGCTCAGTGGCTGGAGCTAGAGCTATTAAAATTTCAGCTAAAAATAACACAATCGGTTATTATGATGAAGTCGACACACAAAATCTAGTATTTTTTAATGCAGACTGGGATACTGTAAGTTTTAGTAATACTGCTGATTCAGGAATTCCTTATGCGGAGATTGATTATTGGAATTTTAATAGTCTAATCGACGGCAAAGGAATTCTAGTTAGAGTGGTTATGCATAATAACGACAACTACTACCTATTTATAGACGCAGGTTGTAATATAATCGAAACGGTGCACCTAATCGGCGGGTCAACATATGGCACCTCTGTCAACAGCAATTCAGCCGAAGGATTAGCTATTCAGCTGGCCTATAGAAATGACTCAGGCCGTACCATTAAATGGTGGTGTGGTGATGAGATTTTTACCCGCACAGATACAACAATCAACAGTAACTCTAATAATTTCGATTTGGGTTGGTATGGTGATGATGATGCATTTAGTGATGGAACCACCTCTGTCTACATCGATGATCTAGATCTTGGCTGGGCTAGAGTATTCCACTGTAGACCTAACGGACAATTTTTAGAGGTAACCTCCTCTTTAAGGGTCAACGGAACCTCTGCCCAAAATAGTTATTTACACGGTATTGGAGATTTTGCTATTTCCACTTTTCAGGTGGATACGGCTACTTTAGTTGGAACCGCCTCCTATGATTTTGAATCTTTTGAGGTTACGCTAAGCGCACCTGTTCCAGGGTTAAGAAGAGGAATGTCTATCCGTGGCGCAGGATTTAGTGAGCCACCCCCGATTAGTGCTATTTCAGATGACGGCCTGACACTCACCGTCTCCACGCTTCCTAACTCTACGGCTAGCGATGTTCTATTAACTTTTTCTGGAAGCTTCTTAGATATTCTTAGAGTTACGCTGGCAGACGGCAGCTCTAGCGATTTTGATATTTCTGAGTACGACGCAGTATACAGTAATAGTGATAATCTATTTGGAAGCGATAAGGCAGTTTTTTCTCTTTTTAGAAGCTTTGATAGCACGGTAGTTTGGGTAATTTATAACCATTCTAGTGGATCGATCAAAGCTTCTGATGCAGTAAATTATAATGCAAATTCCCAATTGTACAATACTGACCGCAAACGTACTTTTTACGCGTCGGCAAGGTCTGTTGCTGGCTGTGAAAAATTCCTAGGGGCACAGGTAGGAAACTCAAGCTGGGATGGTAAAATGTATAGGTATGGCGACTTTACCTTTGTTTGGTCAAATTCTAAAGGAGAGCTATTTACCTATACTTTCGTCGCAGATAAAATATCTGTTGGGTTTAACCAATCAAACGCTGGCTATGGGGATCCTATGTATGTAGTAATCAATTCTCCTGAGTCTAGCGATCTTGACATCATGAGATTTGGCGATGACGGTACGGTAGACATCTCTTCTTTAGGAACCGCGTACGATGATTGGACAGGTTATCTAGAGTATGGAGCCTTAGGAGATAAAACTTGGATCTCTTGGAAAGACGCTTCCCTGGGTGATAAAACTCAAATGTTTCAAGTATTTGGTGGCGACGATAGTCCAGTGGGTCTGTTGCCAAGTCAAATACAGGTGACTGGAAACAATAACGGAGCTCAAGTTGGCAAGACTCAATTTATTGGTCAATACGATGAAGGTGTAACCTACCTATTTGATTATAATCAAAATGGATATTATACAATAGAGGAGACTATTAGTGATTGGCTAGAATTTAGATCTAATTCATATCAAAATGCTATTAATTTTGAGACACTGTCTAATGTGGTTCTCATTACTGATGATAATTTTATACTTGTAAATCCTGAGTTTACTCCTCCAGTTAAAGTAGCAGATGAAGAAGGTTTGGCCTTTAGAGGAAGTTCAGACTATGCGGTAAAGCTTTCACAAGATGCTGGCCCTGATGGATTTATTAAAATTAGTGTCTATACTTACGACGGAACTTTAGTTAATTCCATTCTTACTCAAGCTACAGGATATGAGAACTTTTCCGTTGTAAATGAAAGAATCTTCTTATCCCAAAATCCAACAGGAGATACCTGGCACTTTTACATAATTACTCCTAATGAAGATGGATATGTGTTTAAAGAAATCACTGCACCTGGAGGAATTAGCTACTTCATAAATTCTTGGGGATGGTTTGATTAAATGCCAAGCACTACAAAATACATTATTTGATAGGCAGCCGATTTGCTGATAAATAAACAAAAATAACTTAACTTAGGATGTCATTTATTAATTGGGGCTCAGAGAGCCCAGAGCAATTAGCAATTAGAAAACAGATCGAAGAGCAGGCACTTTATGAACAGGCGGTTAGGTCTGCTAGAGCCAGAGCAGGTCAGACGCCTGGAGTAGGCAGCGGAGGTGTAACTACTAACTTTGCTGCACGGTTTAGTCTATATGAAGGACTAACCACATATGCACAAAGTGCGACCAGCGACGCTGCGGGTAACATATATACTTTATCTGCGGTAGTAACTGAAGGCGATAAAAACAATGTTTTACGTAAAATATCTTCTACTGGAGTTATTATTTGGGAACTCGTAGTAGAGTCAAGTACACAAGATGCCGATATTACACCAAGTCGTATTAGATTGTCTCCTGATGGGTTTTTGTATGTAATCGTAAAAGCAGGTATCTCAAAACATGCGACAGAGGACGGTACTTTGCTTTGGGAATATTTAGTTGATACTGAGGTTACTGACACACGGATGATTTCGTTAGCTTTCTTGTCAGACAATACACCAGTAACGCTTTCATCACTTTATGATGCTCCCGCATATACATCTTTATTATGTACCTGGAATAAAACAACCGGTGCTAAACTGTCAGAAAAACAATTTGACTTAGAACTCAGCGATCAATATGTTAACGCTGACATTGTGATTGATGCGGAAGATAACGTAATTCTGGCCTTAGATTATAACGACGGTGGATACGGTACTGTAATAATAAAATGGAATTTAGATGTATTAGGTAGTGAAGTATGGCGTTACGATATCCATGCAGTTTATTATGATGGCGAAGATCAAGACGTTACTGGATTAGGAATAGATCAAGAGGGTAATATCTATGCGAATGGCTATGGCAGAGGACTAACCAAATTAAACTCAGACGGAGAATTGGTTTGGGCCAGACTTATAGACAGATATTTACCTGGTCTAGCCGTTTCACCAGTTGGAGATTGCTATATGTACGGTGATCCAACCCCTGGACTTCAGGTTACTAAAATATCATCAGACGGAGATTTACAATGGAGCTATCGTGTTACTGCAGCAGATGATTTAGACGATGCAGGATGGTGGGATAACGCACTTTCTTCGGCACAATGGTCTAACGGCAAGCTATATTTAATGGCGCGATATGACTGGGAAGATGATTCTCCTGAACAAGAACTTATACTTAAGGTTAATGATCAGCAAATTTCGGGTGTCTATGGACCTTTTACTTTTACTCCATATTCTGAAGATATAATAACAGTAAATCCATCAGATAATGGACATACGGCAGCAACCGCAGATACTGATATTTTAGCGAATAGCGGTGCTACATTAAATACTTTTTATACTAACCTAATAACAGTTGAAATAACAAATTTACCATAAATATGAAAACATTAATAGAAAGGAGCATTTTGGTTAAACACACAGGAAAAGGCAACCAAGTAAAAACAATGTTTAACTCCACAGAAACCGAGTCACAGAAATACTTTGATATCTCAAAACTTTCAGGAAAAAGAGTATTAGTTGAGTATTCGTACACTGAAGACCCCCTAACTAAATTAGGTTCTCTGTTTGTCAGTATACCGGAGTCATTAGATGAATCTGCAGTAAAGCAACACATAATTTCTGCAATAACAGAATTTTTATCAAATCCTGTATAAGCACCAAGTTTATTTTAATGCGAATAGGTAAAGATGACGATTGTTTAATTACACAAAAGGAATTGGAAATTACGCGTTAGCCGTAGCCCCTAAGAGCCGACCACTCTGTTTTCTCTGCACTGGATTTAGTGTACCCCCTGAGAGACTCGAACTCTCACGCCTTGCGGCCAATGATCCTAAGTCATTGATGTCTGCCAATTTCAACAAGGGGGCAAGGTGCGTGTCTTTCCAAGCTGTCATCAACTTTTTCTTTTCGGGTTTCGGGGTTGACACCTTTAGTCGTCAGGACAGGGGTCGAACCTGTATCGCAAATCGGGTCTTACGACTACCTCATCGAGTGCTGCCATTACACCACCTGACTATTATTTAACTATTTCTATTAATTTATTTAAACAAGCAAGCTCCGCTTCTTCGTATTTCATTAAACCGCCATTAATAGGTGTATTTGTAGGTAATCTAAAATCTTTAATCTGAAACTCATACTCATCATAGTATGGATAAATTCCATTGTGTAATTGGTACTTCTCTCTAAAAAATCTAAATGCTTGTGAGTAGAGTGGTGCTGTATATGTGTCTGGTACTATAATTTTGGAATTTCTAAGTGTTTGGTTAAACAAACTATTCCAATCTTTATCGGGATTCGTATATCTAAGAAGTTGATGATTATGGTTGTAAAAAGCAAAGCAAGGTTCATCAAAACCTAATTCTTTTAAAGCTAATGCTTGTTCGTATTCAATAAATTCTTTATTCATATTATTTGTTTTTTACTATTTCTATTAATTTGATTAAACAAGCAAGTTCTGCTTCTTCGTAGGTATTAGACTCATGGTGCCTAAAGTCCTTATCAACCAAACTATCGTATGTTTCCATTGATTTATCTGATGCGATATCATCTTCATCCCCTAATTCATCATCAGTAGGTAAAACTAAACTGAAAACATCGTAATCAAAATTCAATCCACCTTTATACTTACTCCAACTTATTTCGTGTACTAAACTATGCTTCTCTCTAAACCATCTAAATGCTTGTGAGTATGTTGGTGCTAAACAAAACATTTTACTGCTAATAGGTAAAAATAAGCCTTCATAATAAGACAATGAGCCTTTTTCAATTCCTGCTTCTTGCACGTTAGAATATGTAGCAAAACAAGGTTCATTAAATCCAAGTTGCTTCAGCTCTAATGCTTGTTCGTAAGGTATAAATTCTTTATTCATTGTTATTTAAGTATTTCGATTTTAGTTATAATAGTTTGTCTGATTGGATAATAAGCAACCACTACAGATCCTACATCTGATTTGTTATAGAACTCATATAGCCCAGCTGAGCTGTAATTCATACCACTGCAATCAATAGTTGTTTGATGAGTGGAATCTGAGTTGTTATAGTATCCAAGTACTGTTATGTGATATCTTTTCATATTATTTGTTTTTATGTGTAATTATCTCCAGTCTATAATCATTTTATCTGGTCCCTTTTCTAATGTTTCAAATGGATTATCCCACATCATTTTAATTGACGGAGATGTTAATTCCCCATTTGGACATTGTATAACTAAAGGAAGCTTTCTTTTGTCTTCACTAATCCTTTGTAGTTCCTTGATAAAGTCATCTATTGTTTTCATATTAATCTTGTCTATAAGTTATGTTGTAGTATTGTTCGGATTCAATATATCCTTGATTAGATTTCATTCCGTCTATCCAAGCATCTTCAATCTGATCCTTTTCCATTGCTAACAGTTCGGTGCTGATGTCATCATTAACACTAACTAATGCTTTTCGATACTCTACTTGAAAAGGGTTTGATGTAAATTCAAGTTTTTCAATTATTTCTTGATTTCTGTCAAATAAAATCTGCATTGCGGTTTGTTTGCTCATGTTATTTGTTTTTTAATATTGTATTGTAATAATCAACTGTTCTCTTACCATTCTTATCAGACACATCATAAATTAATGGAAACTCATTTCTGCATATTTGTATACGCTCACTTGCTGGTTTAGTTTTATCTGTGTTCTTTTCATAATATAACCAAGCTTCCCAATAATGATGTTGCTCAGGTGCAATAACCATTACAGCAATTTGATAACCAAAGAAAACAAATGAAAGCAGTGGTGCCCATTCAAAACGATAATCAGTGTCACTCCATTTTATTTTATAACCTAACCCAACAAAATCAAATCCTATCTTTTTAGGTATTGCATACTCATATTTCAGCTTTTCTTGATAGATTTCATCGTATGGCTTTATCATGCGAGCAGTGTCTGGGTTCATACTATTATAACTCTCTTCACGTGCAATATGTTGTAGTGTAGCTTTACGAGCTAATTCAGGCGTTGCTTTAACCCATTTTCTAGGAAGGAAATAAGGAGTACCGATTTGGGTCTTACCACAATACCATTTAAGTTTAGGTCGTTTAAATGGTGAATTAAATGCTTTAAGAAATGCTAGTTTATTCATGTTAGTCTTGTTTGTTTAGTGTGTTAAATAATAAGCAGTACCAAGAAATATATACATCATTGTAATAGTAAATAATGCTCTTGTATGCCAACTAAGGTTATACTTTCTGCTATTGTGTGGTATATGTAGGGATATAAGAGTTGTTAGGATTAAAATTCCAAGTATTTTCATGTTAGTCTTGTTTGTTTAGTGAGTTGATATATTTATCAAGTTCATCAATTCTTCTTGAGAATCTTCTTTCACTTTGACAACCTGCCATAAATGCTTTTTTAATATCTTCCTCTGTGTATTTCTTATCCTTGTTATCTTCAAGTGCTTGAGTATATCCTTGTTGATAGGCTCTATTTTCAGACCATAAATCCCTGTACTCATCCTCTTGTATAGGATATGCCTTTTCAGCTAACTTTTCTATTTCATCTTTTGGTTTCATAGGTTTTCTATTTCTTGTTTTACTTGTTTCCAATAATTACCCCATGTTGAAGGTAAATCAATACCAACTAATACATTATTAATAATTTCATCAACTGCTATCAATGCACATTCCTTAGCTATTGAAGTGCATAGGATTTCTTGACCTGCATCGGTATCTGTTTGCATAAGCATTACTCGATAGTTATTAACTAAATTTTCTGATTTATCTTTTGGTGTCATATCATTTGCTTTTATAAGTTTTGTTGTAGTATTCTTCTCTGTTACAAAAATTAGTTCTATGAGCATTTAAACCATCTCCATAAGCATTCTCTATCTGCTCCTTTTCCATTGCTTTGGCTTGTTGAACGATTAAATACATAGTTGTTTTTTGGTTTAAATCAATTAACCTTTCTTTATTAAATTCATTAACCAACCATTCTACTGCTGTGACTTGTTTATTATTTTCCATAGGTTTCTATATAAAATTCTTCTGCTCGTGTTTCGTATTCCATTACTTTAAAAACTTGTGCAGCTTGAAAGGTGTTTATAATTTGATTTTTTTCCATTTCCATTGCTAAAATTTTATACCTATCAATATGTTTTTGTTGCAACGATATTGAAGGACTTAATTGCTCTATCAACCATTCAACTGCGGTTTGGTTGCTCATATTATCTAATGTTTCTAAGGTGAGATATTTTTGTTTCCGAGAAAGGATAATACGAAACTGCTATGATTTGCAATGTTGAATCTATAACTATAAAGTCGTAGCCTTCTCCCTGTACTAATCCAGTTGCAGGTTCTACTTTGCACTTTGGGTACAATGTTTGTAAATGCTTTTGTCGTTTAGTTTGGTCTGTGCAGCTCATTAAAGATAATGATAATACTAATACAATTAATTTTTTCATAGTTTTTATTTAATTATTAATTCTTCTTCAGTTAAAGCAAAGTATAAGTTTTGTAGTTCGTGAACCCACTTAATGTGTTTATAGTGTGAATAAAGTTCAAACCATATTTCACCATTTGATTGTATTTCTAAATTAAATGCACCTTTAATCCAACTATACCACTTGGGTTCATTTGGCTCAAAGTCGTTGTCTAAAGTACTTTTAGTTAATCCTAGTTTCTCCAACCATTCTTCTGTTAGAGGAATTGGTTCCAAGTAGTCAATAGATATAGGACCAGGATGTTCATTGTCGTTTAGCCAAATACAATTTTTACCTATTCCTCTAACAGATATGTTATCTGCAAAGTATTTACTTTGCAGTAAATTTCCAATTCTTAATTCTTTTGTTTCCATATCTAATATTTTAAAAATTCCAATATCTTCTTTTTCTTTGCAAGTCGTTCAATGATGTGTCTGCCTCTAAGTATATTGTCTTTGGTTGAGTCTTCTTTATACCAAATCCATCTTAAATCTTTCTCATCAAGCGAATCATCCTTTGAAACAAATCTCAAGTAACGCATACCGTTAGAGTCACCTGGATAATCTTTGTCGTCAAACTTATCATAGTCTAACTTGAATCCGAAAGACTCAGCTAATTTAATTATTTCTTCTTTTGTTTCTTGTTTCATAGTTATTTTATTTAAAAGATTCTTTGTACTTTTATATTCTTCAGTGTCTTTAATGTCCATATTATTTCTTTTTAAATTGTTCAAACCACAACTCTTTCATTTCTGATTTAGTTTTATCTGAATATCTGTGTTTATAAAACTTTTCAATAGTTTGTTCCACAATATCTTTAACTTCTTCCTCACTATACTTATTCTTTTCTTGCTCTGCTTGCCATTTAGCACCATATTGAAAACAACTATTTGCTAAATGATTTGGATTAGTAAGTTGTGAAAAATCATGAGATAATACAAATTCTTTAGCTGCTTCTTCAAGTGTTTCTTGTTTAGGTTCTTTCTTTAATTTATCTAACTCTTTAGAAAAGTTTTCAATATGTTTTAGTGTTTCAGGAATTGTTTTACCTAAATGAGTTGCAATCTCTTGAATAATATGTTTAGGTTCTTCTTGTGGAATGATGATTTTGTATTGTTCAATCCAAACTCTTTCCCCTTTATGATTTCCATTTGGATATAAAGGTTTTGGTTGTTCAACATCTATTTTTATCACTTCAATCCACTCACAACTTGGATTCTTAACAAACCATTCTAAAAATGTATCATCAATACCGTGTACACCATCTTTGATAAGGTCTTGGTCTGTTGTTAGGATGATTTTTTTAAAGATAATATCTTCAAATTGAGCATCTATGAATGAATACTTTTGTGCAATACCTCCTCCTTTATAAAGTGAGCTAATTTTAATAACATAATCTCCTTCTTTAATCTTTTCATCAGAAGTGATGTAGATGTTTTGGTTAAATTCAGAAAACCCTTCGTTTATTTCAAGGTATTTAGATAGAACTACTTCACTACCTTGAAGTATTAACCTACTTGGTTTTTCTGTTGGAATTACCCATAAATTTCTTTTCTTTTCCATATAAAATTGTTTGCTGTTGTTCTGTTATACTTTGGATTTACACATTGTGTTATACAAGAACATCTTGTTAATGTTTTCTTTGATGCTTCTGAAATAGAATTATATTCTGCTATAAAATTGTTTTCTAAATCATACTGTAAAACACCTATTCTACTCTTACTAGGATTTTTAATTTTTCTTGCTTGTTCATTTTCTAATTTATCTAATACACTTTTTATATTAGTTAAAGAATAGTCTTTTTTGTATACCCAAATAAACTTATTACACGTTAAAACTTTACCATTAAGAACAGCATATAAACTTTGTCTATGAATATTAAGTTCTTTACAAATAGTTTCTATGTTAATCCATTCTTTTATAATATTTCCTTCTAAATCTATTTGATAAGTTGGAGTTATTCTGTTTTGAGAACCTTTTCTTCCTTCTCCACCATCAGTGAAATTTATAAGGGTTCCTATTCCTAAGTCTTTTCTGCCATATAAAGCAATAAGCTCTATTTCTTTTAAACAAACTTCTTCCCAAGTTAAATCATCAAAAACTATATCTAATCTACATTCAGATTTGTTTATAATCTTTTTAAAATAATCAGTTCTTAATGATTTATTTTTTGCTCTTTTGTAATTAGAATCAGAACCTATTCCTACATAAAAGATTTCATCTTTATCAAGTCTTGTATAAGTGTAAACGTATGCCATTTGTATTTAATTTTTGATTCAATACAAAGATACAAAAACTATGCCAACTTTGGTAATATGTGTATGTTTTTCATTTTATTATTTTATATTAGATAATGGATAAGCGTTTAGTATTGATTGTATATCTATAAAAATACCTGTAGAATGTTCTTTATGTTCTTTTGATTTATACTTCAATTCTACTTTTTCACTTGCAGCTTTTAATGCTTCTGTTACATGAAGTTTAGACTTTAAGTTAGCATATTCATCCATAATTTTATATAAAGCCTTTTCATCTATACCAAGATACCCACCTTCATCGTGTGATGCAACATCATACATAGACATTTCTTTATTATTTGATAACCATTCTTCAGCTGTTGGTATGCTCATATTATTTGTTTTTTACTATTTCTATTAATTTAATTAGACATGCAAGTTCTGCTTCTTCGTATTTCATTAAACCACCATTAATAGGTGTATTTGTAGGTAATCTAAAATCTTTAATCTGAAACTCATACTCATCATAGTATGGATAAATTCCATTATGTAAATTATGTTTTTCCCTAAACCATCTAAATGTTTGTGAGTAGGTCGGTGCTGTAACACATCCAAAATCTTTCTTATATCTTTTTATCCAAATAGCATTAACCGTGGAGTTTTTATAACCTTCTTTTATTGAATGATATTTACCATCAAATCCCATTTTACCTTCTTTAGGATAAAAAGTAAAACAAGGTTCATCAAATCCTAATTCTTTCAAAGCCAATGCTTGTTCGTAAGGTGTAAATTCTTTATTCATATTATTTGTTTTTTACTATTTCTATTAATTTAATTAAACAAGCCTGTTCTGCTTCTTCTTTAGAGGAATATTGTTGCATATCATCTTCTTGTACAGTTACATTTTTTGTAGCATTGCTGTTTTTGAAATCTATTATATTCCACATATACCCTGTGTAGTTGTAAAAAGATACTCCATCTAAACCATACTTATCTCTAAACCATCTAAATGCTTGTTGTTTGAGTGGTGCTGAGATGGTAAACTTAGAACCAATGTTATAAAATTCATCTAAAGCATCATATTGTTTATCATCAGCAAATTTCCAATCTTTCCCGTTAAGCGTATAATAATAACCAAAAATTGATGCATCAAATCCTAATTCTTTTAAAGTTAATGCTTGTTCGTAAGGTACAAATTCTTTATTCATGTTCTGCCTCCCATAGTTGTTGAGTTAATGGCTCCAGTAGTTTACCAGAAGCTATCCAATAGATTAGTGATATTGGCAGTGTTATACAATCCACACACAAAAAAGGTAGTGTGAATATTACCTTAATTAGTCGTATTTTCATATTACAGATTTTATTTGTTTTGACAGATTTAACAGGCAATATGCCACCTTCTTCTCTACTTTCTTTGTGTATTCCACATAAGATAAAAATAATTAATAGAAACGGTATCATGGATATATCCGGTTACAATAATAATACTATTTTTTAGAGATAAATAAAAAAGAACTATGCAAATAAAAACGTTTCTTCAGTTTATTAATGAACAGGCCAGCAAAACGGCTACTGTTTGTCAGCAAATAACTCCAAGCTCAGATATCTTAGATCTTCCGCAAATAGTTGAATTTTGGAAGAAAAGTTATCCTACTGCGGATATCTATTCTCTACTTAACAGACTAATGGCGAGGGCGTCGGCGGCCTATCTAGCACAAGGTATTCCTCAAAAAATATCCTGTGAGCTAGCTCTGCTTCGCATCAGACCTGCGTATAAGGATAAAAATGCATTTATAATTGATACTTTAAATAAACTCATCTACCTCTATGATAATCGAGGAAAGTTCATTGCAAAAACAGAGATCATTTCAGGAAAAAATAGGCAGTCCGTCGACCCTGCAAAAACAGCGGCTGCCTTACTTACCTGGAGTAAAGTCACAACGTCGTTGGGCTTTCAATGGATCAAGGGAAAGGGTTATGTCGACTCCACCGGAAAAGGCAGAACTTACAGTAACCGACTAGTATATGATGAGATGAATAAAAAAGGGATCAGATTTTTACCTAAGGGAGTCTACACCACTGGTAAAATAAAAAGCGGTGCAGAATACGCAGGAGCAAAAAACAATTTACTATTTCTTTTTTCCGGAGACCAACAGCTGCTCCAAGCAATTCATGGTTATTATCCGGAACAGTCCAGAAAAGAGGCATTGATTAAAGCAGAAAAAGTGCTCAGCCAGCCTACCGATCCTAGCGTAGGAAAAGAATTTATGGATTTAGTAAAGAGCGGCAAGGTGGATCTAGCACAGTCGTATGGCTGTCTTAATGTACCGAAAAATTTTTTAAAGTATATTAACCAATATGGACAAAACGCCTATGTGTTTAATATAGGCGAAGGAGAAAAAAATTATTTAGTGAATAATACGATTGACTATTTTAATAAGATGAGCGCAACCACCTGCCCATCGCCACAGTCCTTAGGTGCAATCCCGACAACCGATATTGTATAAACTCTAGTTTTTTATCTTTTGTCGACAGTCTTCACAAATCATTACCTTTTCAGCATCAATCGTTTTTGCCTTGCCTCTAGCATCATTCATAAGACATTCTTTTGATGATGTGCAATGCGGTATGCCTAAATTATGACCTATCTCATGCAGAACGACCTTTTGTAACCTGTCTAAAAAGACCTTTTTACTGGCATTTTTTATTCGATAGGTCGAAACTACACATACTTTACCAGGACAACTGCCTAGACCGATTATTCCATATTCTGGATTTGCCGCTCTCCTGTGTGAAATATCCTTTTCAGTGAGGATAAAAACGTGACGGTTTGAGTCAAACTTTCTTAGGATTGCAGGAGCATCACACCTTTTTTTACTAGGAGATAAAATATCGCATGATACCTCTTCTTGATTAGCAATCTTACATTCAAATCCATAAAAAGAAGTTATTGATCTTTTGATAAAATCTACTTTTTCCTGGTCAACTTTACCGAGAGTCTTTATGTAAATAGTCTTGCCTTGATGTGTTGACTTAGTTGTGCGATTTGAGATAGCCGAAACCAAGAAAATAGAAATTAGGAGACTTGTTATTTTTATCATGGTGTATAAATTAAATTAGTTAAGATAAATATACTACTTTTTAGAGAATAAATAAAAAAAAAGAACAATGATGCTAAAGACATTTTCTCAATTTATTAATGAACAGGCGACTTCAATTTATTCAGCCGGCACGGTAGGAAAAGAAGTGGAGAAGATTCAACAAAAGTTGATTGACTTGAAATTACTTAATGCCAAGAGCCCAGATGGAAAATTTGGACCCGATACCAAGGCGGCAGTTATTAAGTTTCAGGAGAAAAATGGGCTGGAGCCCGACGGAATCGTCGGCAATCAGACCTATCCTAAGTTGATGGGTTCCTCTACTACGACTAAAAAGCAACCGCCGAGCACGACAAAAACTATTAAAAAGGTCGATCTGTCGCCTAAAGTTCAAGTAGCTCAGTCAGACACATTCAGTGGCCTGTCTAGAAATACTCTTGAGACAAAGTTCGCACCTCTTATGAAGGATTTGGAAACTGCGATAAAACTATCAGGACAAATGTCCAACTCTACTTTTAGCCAATTAAATGCACTAAAGAAAAATAATTCTCTTAAAGATTCAAGTTTTATCATAGTTAATAAAAATGCTGCTATTGCTTCTCTTTTTGACAATAATTATAAGTTTGTTACACGATCATCGATTGTTACTGGAGTATCGACTGGAACTGGAGAAAAACCTAAAACGTATGAAGAATGGGCAAATATTACTTTAGCTGCATGGAAAAAAAATCCGGCATCTGACCCAAAGACCGCTAATTGGGTACAAGCCAATCCTACTTTCATAAGATCCAATAATACAATAGATTATGAGGCATACCAAAATAGAAACGAAAAAGTAAAGGAATTTCCATTTAATTACTCTGCATCAAAAGCGGCAGGCCGTGCGGTTACTCCGTCTGGCGCCTACAAATTAGGCGCCGGAGAAAAACACGAGTATGCAGGCGCCCCTGGGATGACTAATACTTTTCATTTGGTTGATATTGAAACGGCAATTACATATCCGGCAGCTGTGCACGCATACTCTGATACTCGCCGAGGAGAATTAATTAAGAAGGCTTCAGGAGAAGGAATTAATATTGATAAATCATACACTCGAATTGGTGCAGGTTGTACAAATGTTGATCGTAATTTTATCGAAAATATGTTAAAATACAAACCAAAATACGTAATTATTTTACCTGATGCCGGTGGAACAGTAGATGTTAAGGTCACTACTATTCAAAAGTGGTCCGAAAAATTACTTGAATTAGGAGACAAGTGCGTTGCTTCCCTTTCTAATCTTTTTGCCTAGTGAATATTACTAACCTGTATCAGGATAGTATTTCGTTAACTCTTTCTATTTTGACTAACTTACCATCAGTAAACTTAGCGGTAAATTCATACCATACATTTTCAACATCAGAATAAAAGTTAGCATAACCATGAAAATCAATAGGCTCTAGTCTTTGATTAACACGCTTAATGCTTCCTGCCAAACCCAAGGTACCTGTTTCATTGGGGTAAGGTCTCTCTTCTTTAGGAACTTCTTCGTATTCCCACCTGCTTATTAGCAAAGAGCCCTCATCAGTTATATAAACTGTGGTTAGTGTACAATCAAAATCTTTTGTTTGCCACCGAGGATTATGCTCTCGTAACTTTTCTTTTTCTTCTGTTGATATAGGTAGCAACTCAACATTAATTTCTAAACCATCAAACATTCCCATATTTACCAGTTTTCTACAGTATGCTCAATGGTTACGCGTACGCAATTTTGAGGCAGTTTATGAATATGTCGATAATTGTTAATGTAGCCCATGATGTTAGCACTGCCGATTGCATTGGCTGAATGTGTATACACGAGAGTAACCGGCTGACCGTCTAACCACTGCTCTACTAGCCACTTGGCACAATGAAACCCTGTTTTTTCAATAATATTGTCGTAATTTAAACTGTAATTATTATACACGTTCTTGTGCCATTCTCGCATAGCACTGTCGCCCAAATCATGATCGAGCGAAATTACTTCAATGTTTTCTAAACCAATTTCGGTTACTTTAGTTACAAACTCTTCATAGGATCTGACTACTATCCAGTCAGTATCGACTGGGGTTCTAACGTCATCTAAATATATCTTGTATTTCATCTTTTATATTTTACTGGTTAACTATACTAATCTATTTGAATAAATAAAAATAAAGCTGGATTTTTTCTGGCAAACAGTTAGGTTAAATGGCCAATCTACCCGTAATTTCATATAAGGATTTTGTGCGCAATCCCGTCGTGGGCATCCTCTTCTTGTGTCTTATCGCAATTAGTTACCTTTATGTGGACAACAAGGCCACTTATAAGGACGTGATTACTGATCAAGAAAAAAGGATAATACGGCTTGAAACCACTGTTGAAAAGCTACAAAGGGAAATATCGAGGCGAGACAGTGTTATTCTCCTAGTAAACATGAAGCTAAACCAAATAAAATAGTAATGGCCTCTAAACACAGCATAATATTTTCAGTAGCGATTGCCGCTCTACTTACGACGATAATTGTACTGCATCACCGTGAAAAGAACGAGTTAATTCACAATACTCAGACACCGACGACAGATACTGTTTGCTCGATTGACACTGCTGCGATACACGCAATTCAACAGTTAACCAAAGTCGACCGTATAATAAAGAGTGACAAGTCAAAGGACAGTATCATAATGAACGACAAGATCAAAGAAGAGGCGCTAGTGCGACAGGGTCGTCATATAAAAGACAGTATCACTGAAGTCGACCGTCACTTTTCTGAACTAAAGAGGAGGTCAGAATATGAAAAGATTGAACTAAAGAAAAAATACGAAAAGCACATCGACGAGATATACAAGACAAATTGCCTCGCTAGAGGCGGACCGGAAGATACCATAAAAACATCTTCCTACGAAACCAAATGAAGAAGTTACTAATTATATTACTCTTAGCTAGTCTAAATTCCTTTTCGCAGTGTGTTGGAGTACAGTCGTTTACTCTCGCTCCTGCTTCACCAGCAGCTGGCTATTCTCCAGGCACGACGGTCGCAGTATGTTACACAATGACCGGCTGGCCAGGATTAAACGTAGGTTCAAATTGGCTAGAAGGTTTCGACATAAACTTAGGTCCAGGTTGGACAAATTTACAACAATTAGTAGCGCCGATAAATTGTCAAGGAGGTGGAGGTAATTGGGTTTGGATGCTGAATAATTTTACACCTGCCGGATTAGTAGGACCAGGTTGGTTTTTTGACTCAGGCATAAGTGGACCGTTGAATGGTAACCCAGCAGATGATTGGGGTGACTCAGGTTCATGTACTTGGTCATTCTGTTTTAACATAACTGTTGCTAATGTATGTACACCACAAAATTTACTAATACAAGTAACAGCAGGAGCAGATGGTGATTGGGGTAACTGGATTAATGGTGCCTGTCCCACAACTCCCTTCACAATTTATAATGGAGTAATAAATACAACACTACCTAATATAATAAACATAAACCATAATTAAATGAAAAATCTCATAATAAGTCTGATCTTTATTTTATTAACGGCACTGAGCCATGCACAAAATGGATGTATAGACACATCAACCTCTATAAAATTAATAAAGTCTAATTCAGAAGAGGTCACTTTCCAGCTATGTTATAGTGGCACAGTTGACTATCTTATATTAACCCAGTGTTATGACGAATCATCTAAATTTATACTAAGCGCAGAAATAGGTAATTATTTACTTAGTAATAAGCGCCTTGCATTATTTACAACGGATAATAGTAAGTTTCACTTTAAATTTGTTAAAGAAGAAAAAGTAAAGGATACTCTCGATGAGTGTAGCAAATATATTGTTTATTCCTATTATGAGGTTAATCGCAGCAAACTAAGATTAATATTACTTGGACCAGTTGAGACTATTGAAATCATAGGGGAAGATAGTGTAGAATTTTTTGAAATTACATATCCAGAAGCAATACAGCTATATCAAATGGTATATGGCTACTTTAAATGGAAAAAGTGGGAATATTAAATATAAAAACAACTAACTTATGAAAAAAATAATAACATTCCTAATTCTACTACCCAACTTAGTATTGGCGCAGATGACCGCGATTAACCCCGATACCGTGTGTTATCAAACAGGAGGCTCTGTTTACTCAGTACCTCTTACTAGTGGACTAATTTATAACTGGACAATTGTTACACCAGGGGTGATCGTTGGAGGTCAGGGAACCAATCAGATCCAGGTGGATTGGTCGGCTGCTGCACCTGGCTTGATGCCAGTGGCCGTGCAGGTACAGGCGGCCAACGTAATCGGCTGCATTAGCCCAGTCGTTACTCTAGACGTCTTTATCTTTGACCTTACACCAGTATTGAGTGCAGTCGGCGACCTGTGTGAAAATGGAGGTTGTGTTCAGCTTATCGCAAATCCGCCTGGAGGTACATGGAGCGGAAGCGGTGTAGCCGTAGACCAATTTTGTCCAATAGCCAGTGGCGCTGGTACCTTTGTAGTCACTTACGAAGTTATCTATGCAGGCTGTTCCTTCGTCACTGCCATGTCAGTAAATGTTTTACCGATTCCTATGTTATTACCTATACAACATAACTAACATGAAAAAACTATTAATTGTTACACTATTTTTAATATCAAAGGTGACGCTATCCCAGAATCAGACGGTCGAGCTGTGTGATGCAAATCAAAAGACCTTTCAGTATACTGCCGTCGGTTCTCCGAACTGTGAATGGCAGTGGCAAGTATTTTTTAATGATCGACTTGCTACTACCGAAAACCGCGAAGACCTGCAAATTACTTTCGATACTCCTGGCAACTATCGCATCACTCTTAAAATAGAAAACGACCTCTGTGAATCTGAATCTCAGGAATATAGGATCTCGGTGATCGAATGCAGAATACCTATCCTTTCGATACCGACTGCTTTTACTCCAAATCGAAATGGGCTAAATGAGATCTTTAAAATTAAGGCAAGTTACTTACAGAGAGTAAGTTTGCAGATCTTTACTCGATGGGGCAACTTAATCTTTGCGTCGACCGATTTAGAAACGGGCTGGGATGGTACCATAAATGGCTCTCCATCTCCAGAAGGAGCATATATTTGCGTAGTAGACTATGTTGACGTGTTTGGTAATTTTGGACAAAAGGTCACTTCACTTACTCTCTATAGATAAGATACCTCACCTATCTTCTTTTACAGTATTTACAATTTCCTTTATGTGTTAAAACAGTGGCATCACCCGGATGACCATATAAATACTGACAACCATCAATGGTTAGTATTTCCAAACTAGATTCACCATCTTTAATCACATATTTGGTTTTTTCCTTTTCGACGTTTTGTCTTGAACATGCAGACAAAAGAATAACCGGAATCAACATTAGTAATTTCATAGTGGTTTTAATTTTTAACGAAATTTTTCTGATCTTTTTCTGATAGCATCAGCCAATTCATAAGCCTCTTCCTCTAAAGCTTTCTTTAAGTAGATTTCACATTCAATCTCACTTAATGTTTCAACTGACTTACCGTCTACCGACAGTTGAACCACTGTTTTTAGTACTGGTGCAAATCCAGGTTTTTGATCCCCCATATATTTACCACAGTCATTCCAGTTTCTTCGCCATATTACTGATTTATTAAAATCAAATTCATCCCATTCAATTTTATTAGCAGCACCTTCGATTTCAACGTAGATTGCATCTTCGGACCAGCCTAGTAGTTTTACTAATCCTTTCTGATTAAACATATGAATCTGATCGCCTACCTTCCAATCCGAGGTTTCTTTTTTTCGGTTAGACATTTTTAAAGAGTAAAACATAAAACCCACCAAAAAAATGGTGATGATACTAGAGACAATAATTATAAGTGTTGTCATATTTTTTATTTTTTAAATGTTAGTAGTCAGGACAGGATTCGAACCTGTATCTTTTCGTAGCTGGGCTTGTTTCCAAACTGCTATATAGCGTTAGGCCACTCCGCCACCTGACTAACCGGTTTTTTACTTAACAGCTTTCATTAAATTCACTGGAACTTGACTACCGTATAAACTTGTTTTACCGTCCCACTTTTGTATAAACTTTTGAGCTAAGATTCTATCAGTTAATCCTTCTGAAATTAATAAGTTATAATCTCTTATCTTTTTAGCCAATTCAATTTTCTTGTTCCACTCTAAAATTTGTTGGTCGATTACTGAAATATTAGTGTTAACTTCATTACGAGAATCAATTTTAGCCTTTACTTTGTCACTGAAGTCCAGGTTAGCGCTAAAGGTAATTAATTCTAATCCTTTATCCTCAAACGATTTCTTCACCAACGCCTGTAGTCGTTCTTCAAATTTAAGAGAACCGCCGTTTGCCATAAGCGAGTCAGTGATATGCTTTCGACTTTCTTCTTTGATTAAATCATAGATATGCGGTTCCAATACATTATCTTCCAAAGATTTCATAAATGAATCTCCACCGCCAAGCCTTGCGTTTTGAAAAACCAAATCCACAACTCTAGTTGGGATTGCCTTATATGAATAAAGTGGTTTTGCGTTAAACTCTGTGTTATCCGCTGCCTTTAGCTTTAATACTCTATCAGTTCCATTGTCATTGGTAAAGGTGGCACGTTGTTCAAAGGCTGGCACTTGAAATAACTCGGTTCCAGGAGCCATAGTATTAACACGACCTTGTTGTTTAGAATAGTCTTCTTTACCATTCTTTCCATAACTCTCCATTAGAACACCATAATAATTGGGAGCAACTCTTTCACATGAAGTAAGAGTAGTGATAGCGATCAACATCGCAAAGATAAATTTAGTTTTTGTCATTTGATTTGTTTTTATTGGTTTTTAAAAGTTGATTTACTGTTAATAAAATTAAGAAAACTAACCCAAAACTCATCCATGGGTTAATGTGATTAAATGTCCACGCGATTGTGAGTGGAATTAGTAGCACCAAAGCCACAATTAAAATGTACTTGTTGTTTATCATGTTGTTTAAGATTTATTGATTAGATTTCTGGACCTAAATATGGATTGGGCCCGGTTGCCGAGCTCTTCAAGTAAAATATTTTTCTTTCAAGCACAAAGCAAAATTCTCCAGTAAGGGCATCGGTTGATACATGCGAAACGTGTTGAGCAGTAACACTAACTACTCTCCAGTCTTTTTCAAGCAAAGCATTTATCTTTTCTGAGCACTTAGTGATAATGATCTTTTGTTTAAGCATATTGGTTAATTATTTAAAAATTACCGCGTACCTATTATACTAATCTTTTTAATCCTATTAAAATAAATAAAAAAAAGAAAGTTTATATTATGCTAAAATGTTTTTTTCAATTTATAAATGAATCTGCAGAGGACGCCAAATCTGAGAGGGAGGCACTCGACTACTTATTAAGTGTCGGTCTCATCTCTAAAGAGCAACATAAAAAAGATTTAGCGGTGTCTTCCCGTATACATAATCCTCCATCGACCGACCAATTATCCCCAGCGGCCATGGCTGCAGTTAATTCACCGGAGGCCAAGGCTCTTCTAGACGCAGGTCTATATTTAGTATCATCTAACATTCGGAACGTTAGAGGCAATCTTGTCTATGGCCCAGCGAGTTACGATAGAGCCGAAGGCTATGCTCTTGGATTTTTTCCGCAGATTCGCAAAGTTCGCAGAATGACTCCAAAGGCGTCTCGTCGTAATAGATTCAATGGGTTATTGTTTAATCCTCCACAAGACGATACAATCAAAGAATTTAAAATGGCCAGGTCTGACGAAGAATTCTACAAGATTGCAATGCGTTGGGTTCTGGACCATGTCGACCTAGATTACGAGCATACAAACTTTCCGGTAAAAAAGAAGACAGCTCGCGGTTACTTTGATCAGTCAAGGGACTAGACAACAACTGCACTTCTCTACAAATAAATAATTAAAAGGATATATCACTATGAAGCGACCGGAT